>QFCH01001975.1_pt1 | contig 25622 bp, 21 predicted proteins | sample 5346071 | NCBI WGS metagenome assembly QFCH01 (sample SAMN09062255, study PRJNA434731) | Human gut metagenome, whole genome shotgun sequencing project. | isolation source: stool timepoint B chromium assembly | host: Homo sapiens | collected 2015
AGAAAATCAACCTTTGAACCTCAAGTAGTAAAGAAACGCCAAAAAGACATTTCAGATATCGATCAGAAGATTATTTCTATGTATGCGAAAGGTATGACAACCCGGCAGATTTCAGAAACAATCGAAGATATTTATGGTTTTGAAACATCAGAAGGCTTTATATCAGATGTTACAGACAAGATTCTTCCACAGATTGAAGATTGGCAGAATCGGCCTTTAGATGAAGTTTATCCAATCCTGTATATTGATGCGATTCACTATTCAGTTCGTGATAATGGAGTGATCCGGAAGCTTGCCGCGTATGTGATTCTTGGGATTAATGCGGAAGGTAAGAAAGAAGTGCTTACAATCAGCATTGGAGAAAATGAAAGTGCAAAGTATTGGCTCTCTGTTTTAAACGAATTAAAAAACCGTGGTGTAAAAGATATCCTGATCATCTGTGCAGATGGCCTTACCGGTATCAAAGAAGCGATCTCTGCAGCATTTCCTAAGACAGAATATCAAAGATGTATCGTTCATCAAGTGAGAAATACCTTGAAGTATGTTCCAGAGAAAGACAGAAAAGCATTTGCCACAGATTTGAAAACGATATATCAGGCGGCTGATGAAAAGAAAGCTCTGGCAGCTTTAGATAGAGTGACAGAAAAATGGAGTCCGAAATATCCGAATTCCATGAAGCGCTGGAAGGATAACTGGGATGCTATTTCCCCGATTTTCAAGTTTTCAGCAACCGTTAGAAAGGTCATTTATACAACAAATGCCATTGAATCATTGAATTCCACCTATCGGAAGTTGAATCGTCAGAGAAGCGTATTTCCAAGCGATACTGCCCTTTTAAAAGCTCTTTATCTGGCTACTTTTGAAGCCACGAAAAAATGGACAGCAACGATCCGGAACTGGGCACAGGTCTATGGTGAACTGAGCATTATGTATGAGGGACGCTTACCCGAATAATAAAAAAGGTCAAAAAGACGGGCGGATTTTCCGCCTGCTATTGACATGCAATTTTGTAGCTGTTATATATAAGACAAAGGCGAAAAGCTGATTTTACTCAAGCCTTTCGCCTATCATTATCATAGAAGATCTTATTTACAGACTTTTCTTCATAGTCTCCATGAGAAAACACCGTTACTGAAATATACGGAATTCTGTTTTTTATTCACAAAAACGGAAGCCTCCAAGGCCTCCGCTTTTGAGTTAACACTATAACATTTACCCCTTTAAGTTTTTTTCTGCGATAATCTCTATATCGCTTTCTATAAATATTCTTAACAAATCACTACATGCTTCAACATCTTTCATATCAATGATATTATGTGGAGTATGTCCGTATCGAGTTGGAATCGATAATCCCAATGTTTTTACTCCATACCCTGATTTCATAATAGCGCCAATGTCTGTTCCACCTGCATATAACGGATCCATTTGATATGAAAGCTCATGTTCTTCCGCTATTTTTCTTAATTCATTTGTCAGACCATTATCACAAATTACGCTTCCATCACTGACTTTTATCGCGACACCTCCACCAAGAATCGGTGTTCCATAATCTTCTCCTGGAAGATCAAATGCTCGAGTGATGTCAATAGCAATTCCAACATCTGGCTGAATTCTTTCCGCTAAAACAGTTGCTCCTCTGAGGCCAACTTCCTCTTGAACAGTAAACGTAAAGTAGATATCGTGATAAGGAGATTTCATCTTTTCAAGAACATCTAGCAGAATATAACATCCGATTCTATTATCTATCGCTTTAGAAAGAATTCGCCCATTACATAATTCCTCAAACTCTCCTGCTATTACTGCACAATCTCCTACTGAAACATATTTCTCAGCTTCTTCTTTTGATGAAACACCTATATCAACATATAATTGTCTGATATCCGAATCTTTGATATCCTCTATTTTTGCTGAACAAGCAATGACGCCTTTCGTACCATTTGCAAATTGTACACGGTTCATATAAAGAACAAATGCCGAAAGCCCTCCGACCTGCTTTACTTTTAATAATCCGTTTTCCATAATCCTTACAACACATAATCCAACTTCATCACTATGTGCTGCCAGCATAATCTTTTTGCGTGAATTACCCGTTCCTTTTTTTAATGTAATTAAATTTCCTACAGCATCTAACTTTATTTCATCTACATATGGAAAGATTTTTTCAGTAATATAATCGGAAACATTGTTTTCAATCCCACTCACTCCCCATAATTGTGTCAATTCTTTTAACATTTTGCTCCTTTCTCTCTTTTATGCGCGATATACAATTTCTCCATCAATAACCGTTCCTGCGCAATGAGCTGTAATCTCCTGAATCGGATTTTTATCAAAAATCGCAATATCTGCATCTTTTCCCACTTCAATTGTACCTATTCTATCTTCTAACCCAAGTATTTCAGCAGCATTACTTGTAACTGCACGCATCGCTTCTGTAAGTGGAAGTCCTGCTTTATGACACATTCCCGCACATACGACAAGATTACTTGTGTGCATGGCTGGAAGGTCTGTCATAATTGCTAATTTAACCCCTGCCTCATACAGAATGACAGCTGATTCCACTCCTTGGTTTATCACTTCATTTTTATGTGGGAATCCTAAAAATGGTCCAAGAATAACCCCTTTCTGTCTTGTATGTGCCAACTCATCTGCTATGAGATGTCCTTCACTACAATGATCCAATGTAATTTGAAGATCAAACTCATCCGCAATTCGCAACGCCGTCATGATATCGTCCGCTCGGTGTGCATGTGCCTTTAACGGAAGTTCTCCTTTTACTACTGGAACAAGCGCCTCTAGTCGCATATCAAAAGCTTTTTCCGTTTTATTTGCATACTCTTTGGCTTTGTACAACCATTCTCGGATAAGCGCTGCTGTTCCCATTCTTGTTCCCGGCATTCTTCCCTTTCCACCATGAACATTTTTGGGATTCTCACCAAATGCGGCCTTCATGGCAAGCGGAGCTTTCAAAATCATCTTATCCATTACTTTTCCAACTGTTTTCATTGCTACAAATTGACCACCAATCGGATTTGCGCTTCCCGGTCCGGTAGCCACACAAGTAACACCATTCTCATAAGAATGCCGAAATTCTGCATCTAGTGGATATATTCCGTCAATTGCTCTCAAATGTGGTGTAATGGGATCTGCATCCTCGTTCCCATCCACTCCGGCATCTCCGATTCCCCATTCGAATATACCAATATGGTTATGCGCATCAATAATTCCCGGCATGATAACTCCTTCTTTCGCATCAATCACCTGACACACTTCAGGAATATCTAGATTTTTTCCTATCGAAGCAATCTTACCATCTTGAATTAAAACTTCTCCTTCTACAACATCAGCATTCTTATTCATCGTATGAATATAACCATTTTTAATTAAAATTGTTTTTTTCTCCATCTTGTACCTTCTCTCCTTTAAACGATACTATAAGCAACTTTCTTTGCCAATTCTTCTATAACGCCTTCTTCAAATGGTGATGGCAATCCTGCCGATGTAACTACATCATTGAATCCTTTCGTTCCACTAAGTTTTATGATATTCTTATAACATTCCCATGCTTTCTCATGACTCTCTTCATCCATCACATGAAGTTCAAGCGCACATACCTGCGCAAGAACATAATCAATATAGTAAAACGGCCAACGATAAATGTGAGTCTGTCTCTGCCACATTCTTCCTTTCCCGAAGAAAGTATCTGTTTCGAAATGTCTCCATGGAGTATACTCTCTTTCTAATTTCTTCCAAAGTTTTCTTCTTTCTTCAGGCGTCATCTCCGGATGATCATATATCATCTCCTGAAATTCATCTGCTGCACATCCATAAGGAATAAAGGATAATGCATGTTTCATATGTAAATATTTATAAGCAGGTATATCTTCTTCCGGTAAAACATGTTTTAAATATGGCCAAACCAAAAATTCCATTCCCATTGAATGAATTTCTGCCAAATCTGAACTACATGCACCTGCAAAACTCAACGGCTCTCCTCGTTTACAATATGAATGGAACCCATGCCCTGTCTCATGAGCAAAAGTCTTTAGCGCTCCACTACTGGCATTATATGTTTCAAAAATAAATGGCATATGATAAAGGGCTACATGATTGGAGTACGCTCCCACAATTTTCCCTTGTCGTGTCTCAAGGTCATAGAATTCGCTTTCCAGAAGGTCTTCATAATAAACATGTGTTTCTGGAGACAATTCCTTATAAACATCTCTAAAATCCTCCAAGACATTCTTTGTAGGCTCCGGCTTTTTCCCAAACTCGCAAATATCTTCATCGTAATTATACAAGATAGTATATCCTAACGCTTTTCTTTGTTTTTCAAAGAGCTGATTTGCAATCGGTACTAATTTTTCTTTCACTCCGTCACGAAAAATTTTCACTTCTTTTCTTCCATAACTTGTTCTTCCCATACGGCAATATCCTACATCAGTAAAAGAGTTCTTTCCAAGTTTGTTTGCAATATTCACACGTACTTTTACAAGATCATCATATAATTTGTCCAAATCATCACTTATTTTTGCGTAAGCTTTTTCACTAATTTCGGCATATTTAGAGCGTTCCTCCCTATCTTCACTACCCATATGTGATCCGATTTTAGATAATGGTACTTCACCATCTTCCGTAGTAGCCGTAAGATTTGCTAATAGCTCTGAATAGTGCGAAGACAATTCATTTTCTTTCATAAGGTCTTCCAGAATTTCCGGACTAAATGCTTCTTTATGAAGTGCAGCTAATGCAAACGGTTCTTCTCCGATATATTTTTTCAATTCGTCCCTATATGGACTTGTAAGCAACGCTTCATTCATGTCATTTTCCAAACCTTCGTATTTGGGCTTTACCCTGTCAAAAAATTCTGTTTCTTTCCTGTAGTACTCATCATTTACATTCATAGTATTTCTCGCTTCACAGATAACCGCTAAAGTTGAAAATTCATCTCTTAGTTTATCCAAAGCTATCAACGCATAATATGCTTCTCCAAAGCTCTCTGCATTTTTAAATTCATCAAGTTGTTCATGGAATTTCTTTTCAAATTTCTCCATATTAAGCCGAGTATATGGTACATCACCAAATTTAATCATTATAACAATCTCCTTTCTTATATCAGAGCAAATTTCTCAATCGCTTTTGCCACACCGTCATTTTCATTCGAAACAGTAATATAGTCTGCCACGTCTTTGACCGGTTGTACTGCATTCTCCACGGCAATTCCAAGACCGGCTTCACGCACCATTTCCAAATCATTCATTCCATCTCCAAAAGCCATAATTTCTTCCCTTGGAATCCCCAATATTTCCCCCAGTTTCAGAATTCCCGCGCCTTTATTTACTCCGGAAGCATTCACTTCGATATTATTTTCCATAGCACCTGTTGCCGTAATTTCAGAAATACTTTCTATCTGATGAAAGGCTTTTTCTTTTTCACTTTCTTTTCTAAATAATGCCTGTACTTTATCGACCCGCAAGCTGTCATTCTCTAATTTTTTGTAAATATCAGTCTCCGGGATTCTGGATTCTCGCAGATAAGTTGCCATACTTGGAATAGTGACATATTCCTCTATTTTCTCAAGTTCTGAAGCGTTTCCATATCCAATTCCATTCAAAAACACTTCTTTATATGTATCATACTGTGAAAAAATATCCAATATTTGTCTGGCCACTTTTACTGAAACAGAAGATTCATAAATCACTTCCTCTTTTTCCATGTTCACAATTCTTGCTCCATTGGAAGTAATTGCATACCGGATTCCCGACAATTCCTTAACTTCTTTCGGTAATCCGGTAAGAGGACGCCCCGTTGCTGCAAGGACTTCTATTCCCTGATCTATAGCCTGCATTAGGACCTTTCTTGTATATTCCGTCATCTCTTTTTTATCATTCAATAGCGTACCGTCACAATCAAATGCTATCATCTTTATCTCTTTTCTCATCTCATTTTACAAACTCTTCCTTCTTATTCTTGAAATACAACTTTTTTACTATTTAAGTACACATCTTTTTCCTGTGCTACACACTCAATATTTTCTAAAGGATTCTTTGGTAGACAAACGAAACTTGCTCGTTTCCCCTTTTCAAGCGAACCATATTCTTCCGAAATTCCCAGAAGGTCCGCACTTCCTCTCGTAGCTGCCAATAAGGCCTGACAAGGCGTAAGTCCTGCCATAGTCATAAGTACCATCTCATAGGAAGACTCATTATACGGATCAAACGGAGAACCCGCATCTGTTCCAAACGCAATCGGAACACCTTTTTCTGCACATTTTTTCAGCATATCGCGATGACGTTGCAAAACTTCTTTACTCTTTGCATGATCCGGATTGTCCGGTTCTTGTTTCATTCCCTCATTTACCGCATAGTACGGTGCGCACAATGTTGGTACTAAATATGTTCCGCGTTCTACCATCATTTCCATAATGTCTTCACTCATGAAAACTCCATGTTCAATAGAATCAACTCCGGCCTCTACACAATTTCTGATTGCTGTATTTCCATGGGTATGCACAGCTACTTTTCTTCCCCATGCATGTGCAGTTTCAACACAAGCACAAATCTCTTCTTTTGTGAACTCAGATGGTCCCGGCTCTGGCCCTGGAGAATTTACTCCTCCAGAAACCATCATTTTCACAACATCTGCCCCCTCTTTGATGACACGTCGTACTGTTTTCTGAACCTCATCTACTCCATCTGCTTCATAACTGATATAGTATCCATGTCCTCCGGTCGTTGAAATGGCATGTCCACATGCAATAACTTTTGGTCCCGGTATTTCTCCTCTGTCAATGCTATCCCGGACGCCGAGAGAATATCCTTTATAGGCCCCCAAGTCCCGACATGCTACAATACCTGATTTCAATAGTTGTCTCGCGTGCATTGCTCCCTGACAAATCAAATGTGCTGTATACTGTCCATCACTCATGTTTTTAATCTTATCTCCCGCATTACAGAACAAATGTACGTGTGCATCAATAAATCCGGGTACTACATACCCATTCTCCAATTCTACATACTCTGCTTCCGGATCTTCTTCCGCCTCATCTTTGCTTTTTATCCAAAGAATATAATCTCCCTCCGTCATCATGACAAAATCTTCCAGGATGCTTTGTTTTTCATCTCCTGTAAATAACCATTTTCCAGTATACGCAACTTTTTTCATTTTATCTTTCTCCTTTCATCCCATCATTCAGTTTTTCTGTATCTTCTAAAACAAACTTACCATCATTTAAAAACTCTATTTTATTTCCACATTCATCATACCCATACATCGTTTTCACTTCATCATACGGTAATGTGATATCGATATGTTTAAAAACATATTTTTGAGTATCCGGAACATTTTTCTCTGTTCGTTCATTTGTTTTTGCAACAATCTCTTTCCCATCAAGCAAATTAAAAACGGTTTCTTCTTCTGCTCCTCTATAACAAGGATCTCCTATCGCAATATGAGGCCCCATTTTTTCATAAATCAATATCGGAAGTTGTGACTCCAAATGATATTTCTTGCAAATGCGAAATGCTCTCGTATTTGTTCCAATTGCAAATTCTCCAATAGGTAACGAAGTATGTGGACTCAAAAGTTTTTTTTGAACAATGTCCTTTTCTTCCTTTCCATCATACTCACTAGAATAATCTACAATTTCACCATCTTTAAACCATAATTTCAAATTATGGAACTGTGTGTTTTGAAGGTAAATATCAGGAATATGAAGTAATCCTGAACTACCTTCTAACCTTGGTGTGGTAAATACTTCCCCATAAGGTATATTCAAATCACCACCACAATTCATAAAATTGGTCTGTCTTTTTCTATCCAAAATAGGTTTCATCCAAACTTCCAGATTCGTCTGATTGTTACCTTTTCCTTCTATTCTAATAAATTGGCATTTATCCAATGCATCGATCAATGTTTGCTGAATAACTTCAAACTCATCGGCAACTTCCAAATTCATTTCTATAACATCATCAAAAATCTTTTCAAACTCATCTCCTATTGCTGGATTCGGAAAAGCCACCTTACAAAATGATAGTTCTCCTGGTTTTACATACTTATCCTCAACCATTCTTCTTCCTCGTACCAATTTCATACAATCATCCGTATTCTTTGCTCTTTCCGGCTGACCAAATTCAACAATCCCTATCATTCCACAAATATCTCGCATCTGCTCTTCATACTTTCTAAATGCATTTTCATACCATGCAACAATTTGCTCTTCCTCAATTCCCTCTGTAGATGGAACTTCATTTAGCTCTTCTCTCATTGCCCCTGGTTTTATAATTACTGGTGTCAAGCCATGTGCCTTTAGCCCTTTACTGACTTGTAGTACGAGAGCTTCCATTCCTACCTGATAATGTAATCTCACGCGTTTTCTGTTCGCCATATCACGATTTTGACTAATGAATCCGTGTAGAAACGCTTCCACAATCTGCATTCCCATCTGCTGTATTTTCTCTTTTGGATAACAAAAATAGAATTCTGCTTTTTTCTTTTCTTCTTCCAAGACCGGAAAATCATATTGATCTATCCATTTATAATCCGAATCATTTGCCTTACGAAGAATTTTTTCATACAGATTGTCCTCTCCAATTTCCACAGACGCTTTTATTTCATTCTCTATATAATTCATTATAACTTTTTCCCGTATCATCTTGTCACCTCTTCATTTCTCTTTCATACTGCTACATTAGACTTGTAAATTTCTTTCCATGAATATATACTCCCGTTATTATACAAGAACATATCCACCCTATCGGAATTGCAAGCCATACACCCATGTATCCCCAATAATCTTTTAGTAAATATGCTGACGGGACTCTTGAAAACCAAAAACCCGATAATGTACTGATCATCGGTAAGACTGTATTTCCTGTTCCTCTGATATGTCCGTTAAGTACTACAAAATAACTTGCAATAAAATATGCTAAACTCAGAATTTTAATATAGTCATAAGACATACAAATAATCTCCTGATCATTTGTAAATAACTTGATTATATATTCTCCTGCACCCCACAATAAAAATAAAAGTCCTAAGCTAATTCCAAATGCTAGACACAAACAAAAATTTTTGCCTTTTTTTGCTCGTTCTATTTTTTTTGCACCAAGATTTTGACTGGTAAAAATACAAATTGTCTGACCTATACCTGAAATCGGAATGGCTGCAAAAGAGTCAATTTTAGCTCCGATCACATACGATGTCATCACTTTTACTCCCAAAGAATTAATTGCAGCCTGCATGAAAAACATTCCCAAACTGACCGCCCCCTGTTCTATCGCAAAAGGTATTCCACACTTTAATCCTTCCCTTACTGACTCCCATCGAAAATCTAAATTCATGATCTGATATGACACGAAATCTTTTTGAACATTGATATATAGTAAGCACAAAATAAAAGAAATTGTCTGTGCAATGACTGTTGCGCACCCCGCACCCGCAACTCCCATATTTAATCCTGCTACAAACCAAATATCTAATCCGATGTTCACAACTGAAGTTATGATAAGAAAAATTAAAGGTACTCTTGAATTACCGGTACTTCGAAGTATTCCGCTTAACGTATTATAACCGGCCACCCCAAATAGTCCTATAAAATATATTTTTAAATATTCCACCGATTGTGGAAGGATTTCCTTCGGTGTTCCAATTCCTTTTAGCAATATTTCAGAAATAAAGATTCCGGTCAAGGTTAAAATCAGAGCCAATCCCAAAACTGCTGTTAATAGAGAGTCTAATGTACGTTTTACCATCGGAAGATTTTTCTGACCTACATATTTTGAAATCAATATTTCAGAGCCTGCTCCCAACCCCATTAAAATAGAAATCAAAAAGAACTGTATCGATTGACTAGCCCCAATTGCTGCAAGACCTTCATCGCCGACTACCTGTCCAACAATCACAGCATCTGCAAGAGAGTAGCACTGTTGAAGAACATTACCAATTAATATGGGGAGCATAAAACTAACCAACTTGCTTTTTACATTGCCTTCCGTCAAGTTTGCCATTTTGCTCCCCTCTCTTTCATTTTTTATTTATTACTGCAATTTTTCTACATATTTAAAGTCATATTCTGCACCAAACGGCCAAATATTTAAACCTTTTACATTTTCTGAAACAGTATAAGTGTTCTCCACAAAATTCTGTGGAATATATACATATTTATCTAATATAAGTTTCTCCACTTCCTGCAATGTTTTAATTCTTTCCTCTCCAATCTGTGTCATTTGTTTTTCCCATAAACTAATGAATTCCGGATCATCCATCTTACCTTCGTCATAAATGAAACTGAAGAACTCACTTGCATCAGGATAACTTGCAACGTTAGAGCCTCCGATTACACAGTGGAATGTTCCTTCTACCAACATCGGAATTAACATCTTAGTCTGCATTGGCGAAACCGCAATTTCCAATCCAAGATTTTTCTTCCACATTTCCTGAACTGCCTGTGCCTGAAGTTTGGAACCTTCTGAATCTACACAATAGATCTGAAGGAAATCCTCCATATCTTCTTTTGTTTTTCCAAGTTCTGCAAGACCTTCGTCTAAAAGTTTCTTAGCCTTATCAATCGCCTTTGAATCAGTTGCTGAATCGACCACTAAATCTCCCTGTTGCTCGCGGAAATCTCCTCCATCTACACCACGAATACCATATGGTACCATTCCATATGCAGCAAGTTTCTTGTTTTTGATCACGTTTTCCGCATATGCCTGTCTATCAAATGCAATTGATAATGCCTCACGAATCTTAATGTTATTGAGGAAATCAACTCTCGGATTAAACTCAATGAAGCTTACACCCAAACGTGGAACTACTTTAAGCTCAGGAGAATCTTTGTATTTATCCAGTTCCTCTGAACCGATTCTTCTAAGATCCAGATCTCCCGATTCATACATTCCTTGAATCGCATTTTTATCAGCTGTAATAGACATTTCAATCGTATCTAATGTTACATTCTTCGCATCCCAGTAGTTCTCATTTTTTTCAAGCGTAATGGAATTATCATGCACCCATTCAGTTACTGTAAATGGTCCTGAAAACACCATATTTTCTGGTTCTGCACCATAAAGGTCTTTAAATTCTTCTGCTGCTTTCTTCTGTACCGGAGCATAACCCGGAACTTTTAGACAATCAATAAAATAGTCAATCGATCTGGATAATGTAAATTCTACAGTATACTCATCTAATGCTTTTACTCCTAATTCTGATTTATCCATCTCTCCTTTTGCGATTGCTTCTGCATTTTTAATTTCGAAATAATCATTTGCTTTCGGTGATGCAAATTCCGGGTCTACTGCCCTTTGGAAACTATAAACTACGTCTTCTGATGTAATTGCTGTTCCATCAGACCATTTTGCATCTTCTCGCAATTTTACGGTATAAACCGTTGCATCTTCATTCATTTCATACTCTGTAGCAAGTCCAGGTTCCCATTCTTTTCCATCTTCTCCTGCAATACGGAATAATGGTTCTGTAACTGCATAACTGATATTATATGCCGTATCGTCCTGAATTTGAAATGGGTCCAAAATAGTAGGTTCACCTGAAATTGCGAGACGCAAAACCTGTTCTTCTGCTTTTCCTTTTTCTCCACTTCCCTTTTTGTTGCTACTTCCGCAAGCGGTCGCTCCGAATACCATTGTACCTGCCAAAAGTAAGCACAGAGCTTTTTTCATTTTTTTTGCTTTCATACTTTTCCTCCTCCTTGATAGAAAATATTTATGCCAGCTGCTCACGCAGTTTTGCTCTCATTTAGATATGGTGACATGCTACAAAATGGCTATTTCCAACATCTTTCATCTCCGGTGGCGTCGATTTACATATATCTGTAGCATATGGACATCTTGTACAAAACTTGCATCCTTTTGGTGCATGAATCGGACTAGGCAACTCTCCCTTCATTTCAATTTGATGACGCTGCTTTTCAATCTTAGGATTCGGAACAGGGATTGCTGAAAACAGCGCTTTTGTATATGGATGCATCGGATTTTTATAAAGTTCTACGTTTGAAGCATATTCCACAACTGTTCCCAAATACATGACTGCCACGTAGTCCGAAATATATCTTACCATTGACAAATCATGCGCAATAAAAATATAAGAAAGGTCTAACTTCTTTTGAAGTTCAACTAAAAGATTCATAACCTGCGCCTGAATCGATACATCCAACGCACTAATCGGCTCATCACAAATAATAATTTCCGGATTCATACTAAGCGCTCTTGCAATTCCAATTCTTTGACGCTGACCACCTGAAAATTCATGAGGAAATCTGTTTGCATGTTCCTCGTTCAGACCTACTAGCTTAAGAAACTCTATAATCTTTTCCTTTCTTTCCACTTTATCTTTAACAATACCTTGCATATCCCATCCTTCTGCAATAATATCGCCTATTGTCATACGCGGGTTAAGGCAAGCATATGGGTCTTGAAAAATCATCTGAATATTTTTAGCCAAATCACGTCTAAACTTCTTCGAACTCTTTCCACTGATGTCTCTGCCTTTTAAATAGATCTTTCCTTCCGTGGGGTCATAAATCCGAATCAAAGTTCTTCCAAAAGTACTTTTTCCACACCCGGATTCTCCTACCAATCCAAGTGATTCTCCTTTGTGCAACGTAATGGAAATTCCATCTACAGCTTTTAGCATTTTCCCGCCTTTTACCGGAAAATACTTTTTCAGATTCTCCGTACGCAAAATTTCTTGTTTTTGCATCATCTCACCTCCTCGCCTGTAATAGGATTCATAATAGTCCCACTCTGTTTTGCTCTCTCATCATAAAGCCAACAACTCGTTTTGTGCCCTTCTCCTTCCACATCATATTGTGGTGGCTGAATACATCTACAAACTTTCATCGCATATGGACATCTTGCTGCAAAGGCACAGCCCTTCGGTGGATCTAATAAATCCGGTGGTGTACCGAGAATTGGATGTAATGGTTCTTTATTCGTTATTTCTTCTGGTGGTATCGACTGCATAATTCCCCATGTATATGGATGTGATGCATGCTCAAAAATATCTTCTGCCATACCATACTCAATAACTTGCCCCGCATACATAACTGCAATATCATCTGCGATATTCGAAACAACTCCCAGGTCATGCGTAATCATAATGATTGCTGTATTATATTGTTTTTGAATTTTTTTAATCAATCTCAAAATCTGAGCCTGTGTAGTTACATCTAATGCCGTCGTCGGTTCATCTGCAATCAAAAGTTGTGGATTTACTGCCATAGCTAATGCAATCATAGCTCTTTGTCTCATTCCGCCTGAAAATTCATGTGGATATTGATTGAATCGATCTTCAGGACTTGGAATACCTGCCATTGCTAATGTATCTATTGCTATCTTCTTTGCTTCTTCTTTTGAAGTTACTCCGCTTTTCAAAATTCCTTCCATAATCTGCTTACCAATAGTCATTGTAGGATTAAGACTTGTCATAGGATCCTGAAAAATCATTCTTATTTTTTTCGCTCGTATCTTCTCCATTTCCTTCTCTTTTAAGGAAGCAAGATCTTCACCATCAAATATGATTTTTCCTCGTTTAATTTCACCACTTGGTTTATCCGGATTTAATCTTACAATTGATTTTGCTGTTACAGATTTACCACATCCGGACTCTCCTACAATTCCAAGAGTTTTTCCTTTTTCTAGAGTAAAGCTAACACCCCGAACCGCTTGTACTTCACCTGCATATGTATTGAAAGAAAAAACAAGGTCATCTACAACTAATAATTGATTTTCTTTTTCTTTATTCATGATTCGTTTCTTCCTCCTACTGTCTCATTCTTGGGTCTAATGCGTCACGTAATCCATCTCCCATTAAGTTAAAGCAGAGCATTGTAATACAAATCAATACTGCTGGAAATACTAACTGATATGGATAACTCAATAATTTGTTTGCACCATCAGAAGCCAATACTCCCCAACTTGCAGTCGGTAGCGGAAGTCCCAGACCAATGTAACTTAAAAATGATTCCGCAAAAATTGCCCCCGGTATTGCAAAAGCCATATTAGTAATGATTGGACTTAAAGCATTTGGGAAAAGATGCTTCATAATAATCCAAATACTTCCCGCTCCCATTGTACGACTTGCCATTACATATTCCATTTCTTTGATCTGAAATACCTGACCTCGAAATAGTCGTGCCATCCCAATCCATCCGGTAGCTGCAATCGCAATGATAATAGGCCCTACACCAGGTTTCATAATTAAGATCAGAAGAATCACCCATAACATTTGTGGAATTGCTGCAATAAGTTCGCAAAAACGCATCATAATATTATCTGCAAGCCCACCAAAATATCCCGCAATTCCTCCATATAGAATTCCAATTGTTCCATTCAGAATAGAAACAATCAAACCAATAGAGAGACTCACTCTCGCTCCTTCCCAACACCGAACAAAAATATCTCTTCCTAAATCATCTGTTCCAAACAAATGTGTTAGCGATGGACTTTGATTTGTACACGTTAAGTCATTCTGATTATATGTATATCTACTAACCATCGGTACAATAATCGCGAGTGCTACAATTAAAATTAAAATAATTGCCGACATCATCGCAAGTTTATTTCGTCTGAAACGTCTCCATGCATCACTCCAATATGTAACCGACGGTCTTGTTATCTTATCCGCATCGTCATATGACTGTTCATCTTTTTCAAACATATCCAATGGAATATTCTGAACATTCATTTTCTGTGTATTTTTCTCCATCATGCTATCCTCCTAACTTGCAACTCGAATTCTCGGGTCAACGACTCCATAAAGAACATCTACCACAAAATACATGATTGCAGAAATAAACGAAAAGATAAGGGTAAGTCCCATAATCATCGTATAGTCACTTCCTTGAATCGCATTGATCATCGCCTGACCGATACCCGGAATGTTAAAGATTTTTTCTACTACAAAATTTCCAGTCAATACTCCTGCACACATAGGTCCAAAAGAAGTAACCAGCGGAAGAAGAGAATTTCTTAACATATGTTTTCTAACAATCTCTTTCCTATTAAGACCTTTGCTTTTCGCTGTATATATGTAGTCTTGCTTTGTCACATCTAACATACTTGTTCTTAACATTCTGGCGTAAAATGCAATATTCGTGAATGCCGATGTAAGCATTGGTAGTACTGCATATTGCCAGCCTCTCCAGCCTTGTATCGGAAACCATCCCAAATCGACTCCAAATAGCTTTTGTATGAGCGAGCCGAAAACAAAACTAGGTATTGATACACCTAAAATAGCTAGCACAATGACTATATAGTCTACGGCTCCCTTATTGTGTAGAGCCGCTATACATCCAAGTACCATACCGATAATGCTTCCGATAATGACTCCACCAAATCCGATCAGAGCAGATACAGGCATACCTGTAGCTACTTTTCCGATAACTGTTTGCCCTTTGTATTTCATAGAAGTACCAAAATCTCCCAGTAGTAAATTCTTCATATAGATGATATACTGCTCAAATAATGGTTTGTCTAATCCATACTTTTGTTCTAGATTTTCTCTGACTACCGCTGGTGTATCCCTCCCTAGTTCAAACGGGTCACCAGGTATTGAATGCATCAGAAAAAATGTAACTGTTGCAATCAAAAACAAGGTAATCAACATGGAACCAAATCGCTTTAACACATACTTTCCCATAACCTCTTCTCCTTTATTTTATTTCGTTCTTTTGACAGTACTACTATTTTAGAAAGTTTCTTGTATTGTGTATTTTGTATATTTTTCTTCCATTTTTCATACCGTCTATGTGATTTATCCACATGCTATCACGAATCTTTTATCACGTCAATATTTTTTTATCACAAATATATTTTTTTATCAAATTGTGTTGACACATCTATATTTACGTGATATTTTCATTTTAACAATATAAAAAGGCGGTGAAACATTCATGTTAAATACCAAAGACTATATACCTATTATGAAATTTCTTGCTCTCTATTTGGGAGACGATTGTGAACTAATTCTTAGTGATACACAAAGAGTTCTACATACTGAAAACTCTTTTGACAACTTAACTCATATTGGAGAACCCGTTGGTGAGATCCAACAAGCATTCATCAACAATCCCAAATGTCACTCATTACCTTATAGCGTAAACTATAGAGCAACAAGTTCATCAGGCGAAAAACTTCGCTCTGCAACATTATTTATTAAAGAAGAGGAGACGCTTATTGGACTTTTGACAATCAACATGAAAATCTCCAGTCTTCTGTCATTACGGGAACTGCTCGAAAAAATGATTAATGGTAATGTGTCTCATCATTCTTCAGATATGCCAAATATTTCCCAAAAATCTACCGAAGATTATGAAAATCTAAGTTCATCAACTTCAGCACTCATAAATTCTGTTATTGTTGAAGCATGTATTCGTTTCGGCGTAACTCCAGAACGATTTACAACAGCCGAAAAGAAAAGCATTGTACGAGAAATGGATGGCAGAGGAATTTTTCTCGTAAAAGGCGCAATCTCAGAAGTTGCTAAAGAACTAAAGAGTTCTGAAGCCACAATATACCGCTATCTTCAACAAATTGATAAATAGGAGGAGTTTTAAAATGACAACTATAACGACGGAAATTGCAGAAAAATTGTTACTGAAAGCAGGCTATGAAGTGAACAGCCTCAAACAGATTAATGAAGGTTCCAACCATTATGTATTTGTTGTAACATTAAAGACCGGAGAAAAATTAATTTGTAAATTTGCTAAAATACGTGAAACAGAAAAAAATATCGGCGAAGCCGGATTAGATACTTTATTCGGTGGAAAACTTTCATTAGAAAGAGAAGCTTATCTTTTTTCAATGATTAAGAAAAAAGCTGGTGTTCCAACACCAAAAGTTCATGGAATCCATCATTCAGAATACGGTACATTCATTGTATTAGAACATATGGATGGTATTTCTCACAAACAATATATGAAAGATAGCGGATATTCTAAGAAAGCTTTTCTTGATAGTATGAAATATCTCGGTGAAGATTTTGCTAAAATTCAGTCAGTCACATTTTCTACTTTTGGCAATGTTATGGTTGATTCTGAAATAGAACCTTCCGGATTAACTAATTTTTCCGACCGATTCCATCAAGTAATTCAAATGCGTATTGATCGATGCATGAAAAAAAATGTGTTTACAGAAAAAGAACACTCTTTGGTCTGTGCATTTTTTGATAAAAAATTAGAGCAACTTCGCTCTCACTTCGAAGCTTGTACTAGTACACCCGTTTTGAATTTTACTGATATGCATGCCGAGAACTTTTTTGTAGATAATACCGGCCATCCTTCTGGATATTTTGATTTGGAATCTGCCCAATCCGCGCCTGCTGCATTAGAATTTTATGGTTTTCGCTTCTTCCTGTTTAATTTCTATGATAAAAACTGTTTCGATGAAGCAGAATGTGCATTCTTCCAAGGCTATAAAGACGCCGGTGGACTCTATGCTCCGACTAGTGTAGATGATAATCAAGCAATTGATTTCCTAGCAGGTTGCAGACTTTTGGAACTGGCTCAATCATATTGGGGACATATTGACGGAATTCGGGATACGTGGGGTACGGAAATGAAGCAACTCCTATTTTCATATATGGAAAACAATACAATAGATTATATGGCAATCGGAAATATTTGGAGACAACGAGATAAGCAACCGTTTACACCTATTTTAGAGTAACGGTAATTATACAGTAGTACAAACTAGGGCGGGCATCATGTCCGCCCAAATTATACAAAGGAGAAATACCTATGAAAGCAATTTATCAAACACGTAGAGAAGATTTTATGCACTCAGATTCTTGTCCATATCTTACAATTTTATATTCCGGAAAAGCTCCTGTCCGTTCAGCAGATGAAACTTATCGTTTTAGTGTTGAACGTAATTTTTATTATATGACTGGAATCGACCTGGAAAATGCTGTATTAGTTATGATTCGTGAAAGTGATACAAAAGTTTATTCGAATCTCTACTTAAATTTACGCGATGAAGAAACTGCCAAATGGATTGGTGGCTCACCTTCTTCTGAGGAATTAAAGCGAATTAGTGGAATTGAACATATTTATCCAATAAATCTATGGAAGTCTCACATCCATCGTTACTTATGTTCACACTCCTTCCGTCCATCAGTAGGTTTAAATTTATGGAGATGTCGATTTGATGATGAACCCACACAAGCCCACCAGCTTTCATCTTGGATTCGCACAATGTATCCTGAAGCCAAGATTCAAAATATCTTTCCATCTCTTGCAAAAGCAAGACTTATTAAATCAGATGACGAATTAGAAAAAATGAAAATAGCACAAGACACAACTAAAAATGCTCTCGAAGAGCTATATGCCTATGTCCGTCCAGAAATGAACGAATGTGAAATTGAAGGAATCTTTGATTTCTCACTTAGGAAACAAGGGGTAAAGGAAACTGCTTTCCCTAGTATTGTCGCCGGTGGTATGCGCGCTACAACACTCCATTACTCTGAAAATAATCATCTTGTACACGATAATGAATTAGTACTCCTTGATCTTGGAAGTACACACCAACATTATTGTGCCGACATTTCTCGTACTTTTCCCATAAATGGTAAATTTACGGAACGTCAAAAACAACTATATAACATTGTATTAGAAGCCCAAAACCGAGTGATTGAGGCCGCAGTTCCCGGTATTACACTCCTTGAACTGAATGATATTGTAATCGAATATTATCAAACTGCCCTGAAAGAAATTGGTCTTCTGGAAAACGGTAAATCTGTCAAAGATTATTATTATCATGGGGTAAGTCACCCGTTGGGATTGGACACTCACGATATTTCTCTTCCTGAGCTGGAAAAACTAGTTCCTGGTATGGTGATCACTGTTGAACCAGGATTATATGTTACCGAAGAAGGAATCGGTATCCGAATCGAGGATGATATTCTGATTACAACAGATTCTGCCGTAAACCTTTCTTCTAATATTGCAAAAAAGCCGGAAGATATCGAATTGCTCATGTCCAAATCCCTTATCTAGCCAATTGAACTGAAACGAATTTATACTACGAGGATTTTATTATGGAAAACAAACGAATTTTAGAACTTATTAGAATTCTTCTACAACAATCAGACTATATAACTATTCAGAATATCTCTACTCTTTTACAAGTTTCTAATAAAACAATTAGAAATGACTTAAATGTTGTATCAGAATTTCTAAATGAGCATGCTCTTTCCCTTTGTCGAAAGACTGGTGTTGGTATATGCATTAATGGAGATGAAGAAGCGAAACTAACACTTTTAAACTCTATTTCCACACGCGCAAACCAAGTGATTAGTTATTCACCAAAAGCAAGAAAAAATTATATTGGACTTCGCTTGATAACTTGTGCAGAAAATTGCAGAATATATGAACTTTCCTCTGAACTCTTTGTAAGCAGAGCTACAATTCATAAAGATATTTCTGCTCTTTCCTCTCAATTTGCAGCATATAATATTGATATTATTCGAAAAAATAATCATGGAATCAGTTTGATTGGAAAAGAACGACATTTAAGAGACTTAATGTTTGATCTTCTCCAAGAAGATGCGGGATATTCCGAATTCATAAAAATTATACAAAATCCGGACTACGAATGTACCCAAAATTTTATTTTCAAGGCTTTAGATTATACGGATAGAAATATACATCAAATAGTACATCTTATTATTCATTCCGGTAATCCATATATCAATAGCCTGCCATTTAATTCTCTCTCAGCAGTTTTACTCAGAATCTTTATTAGTATTATTCGCATGACAGAAGGGCATCCTATTACGCTTTCGCAAGAGTTTATGGAAGAATTGAGATATAAAGCACTCTTTCCAGAAATTTCTCAATTAACAACTATGTTGGAAAAAGAATTGCATTTAACCCTTTCTGAAGAAGAACTTCGTTATCTTCAAATTCATTTTCTTTCATTAGACAACAAAACAGGTATCACAGAAAATGACCAATATGAATTAACCAGACTTGTAGACAAGCTACTTATGAACTGGGAAGTTACTTTGCAGCTTCCCTTCACTCAGGACATTGACCTTCGTGAATCCTTGATCACACATCTAGGTCCGACGCTTACAAGATTTCGACATGGTATTTCTATAAAAAATCCTATGTTAGAAGAAATCTATACTTATTATCATAATACCTTTTTGATCGTAAAAAATAGTCTTGAAGTATTAACCAAAGGATATTCTTGCAACTTGAGCGATGATGAAATCGGATATATTACGATTTATTTAGCAGCTTCTCTTGAACTAAAAAAACGCCCTCTCAAGACAATTTTAATATGTCATGGAGGTACTGGTGTAATGAAACTTCTTATGCGTAAACTAATACCACAAATTCCTGAAATTGAAATTATTGCTCACGAAAGTTTTTTAACTATACAAAATACAGATTTAAGTCAAGCTGAGCTTATCCTCTCTACTTTGAATATAAATCTAAACATAGACATACCTATTTTAACAATCAACCCTATTATGTATGATCACGATATTAGTCGCTTGAAAAATATTATAAAAAAATATTACAATGAAAAAAATAGGCCCGTCATAAATATAAATGTTTAAAATTTTCCACATTGATAATGCCAAGTACACATCTATAGAAACTTGCGTAAATTTGAGACTATCAATTATAATAACCTTAGAAAACAAAGGAGGTATACTTTTATGAAACACATTAAAATTGCTGCCGGTTTAGCCCACGTCAACTATGGTAATATTGCCGGAATTGTTAAAGAAATAAGTGATGCTGGTGTTGATTACATTCACTCGGATGCTGCTGATATGCATGACTTACAAAATATGAAGCTGATGGGTGGACATCAAATTATCGCTGGTATCCGTCCAGTAACAGAGAAACCAATTGAATGTCATATTTATACTGTTACTATGGACAGAATGTTTATTGAACAAATTGCTGAAGCAGGTGCTGATATGCTGATTCTCCCTGCAGAACATTTCCTCGGAGCCCAACTTGCATATATTATTAATTGGTGTCGTGAAATGGGATTGAAGATTGGACTTACACTCGGATGCTACACACCTCTGAGCTTTGTAGAAGAATCCATTTATGATATTGACCGTCTTCATATCGTTACTCATGGAGTGGATGAAACCGATGGTAAAGATAATTGGGGTTGGAGAAGAAGCGTTGTTGACCTCGTACAACGTGCCAGAAAAATGATTGATGAAAAGAATCCAAAATGTGAGCTTGCTATTGATGGTGGTCTTCGATATAATAACATGGAAAAATTAATCGAATGTAATCCAGATGTAATCGTACTTTCCTCAGCACTCTTCAAAGACCCTGATGGAATCGTAGGCGGATATCAAAAATGTAGAAAAGCAATTGATGATGATGCTGAAAAGTTTGGATTGGAATAGATTTATGAAAAGTTCAGTAAAAGACTATTTGTTTATTACTTTATCATCTTTGTTGACCGCAATCGCGGTCAACTGCTTTTTCCAATGTACCGGGCTTGCACCAGGAGGAATTACCGGTTTATCCATAATATTTTCATTGATTACCCAAATACCTGTTTCTTATATGACACTATGTATTTCTATTCCTTTACTTATCTTAGCAACCGTATTATTGGGAAAAAGCTTTGGAATCAAAACATTATATATTACATTGATGACTCCGGTCTGCATGGAATTAGTTCCTGCAATTAACCTATTTCAAATATTCCCTGATATTCCTCAATTGATGATTAAGATTATCGCTGCGATTTTCGGGGGACTTTTAGTTGGTACAGCTATTGGTTTAGCCTTAAACCATGACTGCGCTACGGGCGGTACTGATGTGATTGCACTTTTAATCCAATACTTCTTTAAATCCTTTAAACTTTCCGTTATTTTGTTTGTTTTAGATGGAAGTGTTGTAATTGCCTCCGGTTTTATTTCCGGCGATTTTATGATAGCTATTTTAAGTCTATTTTCGCTTTTTATAATTATCAATATCATTAAATATGTAACATCAAAAAAATAGTTTACCTGTAGAAAAAGAAGAAGTACATAAGGTTTCCTCACACCTCATGTACTTCTTCCTTTTTCTGATCATCGAGAATCATTAAAATATCCTATTCATATGATTCCCATAGAATTTCTTCTAATTCCTCTCTTGTGCCAAATGGTAAAAAATCTAATACCGGAGATTTCAATACTTCTTCAAAATCTTTCTGCTCCACTCCCGATTCTTTCATAGCCCTAAATAAATTAATCACCTTTAAGAATGAACATATCAAATCATATAATTGTTCTGCCGACTCGGCATCTTTATCAAATAGTTTGGCAATCTTAAGATACTTTTCCCTATTTTTCTCTATTGAATGTTTCACAAAAGCCGGAAATACCAATGCTAATGTTTCTCCATGCGGTAAATGTGTAACTCCTCCTATAATTTCTGATAATGGATGTGGAGCCTGGGCGCCTGAATTTGCTAATGCTCTGCCTGCCAATGTATCTGCTAAAGCCATGTTACTTCTATAAAAAATATTTTCCGGTTTCTCCAATACTTTCACTAAATTATCAATTACGAGCTTCATTGCCTGCATAGAATCTTGTTCGCTAAAGTAAGAAGCTCTCGGATTAATGTAACTTTCAAATGCGTGTGTAAAAGCGTCAAACCCTGTAGCAGCAGTAATTCTTTTTGGTAAAGTTACCATGAGTTCCGGGTCTATGATACATTCCTTTGAAAATAAACTTGGATGATAAAATGTAATTTTCTCCTTTCCTTTTGTAATAACAGCAGCTTGTGTAACCTGTGAGCCCGTACCAGATGTAGTGGGAACTGTGATTAAAGGAAGAAGTGTATCAGAATATTCTTCATAGTTAACATAAGGAGAAGAATATTTTTGAAACAGTTCGTCCCAATCAATTTTTTCCTGCCCATTGCAAAAGGCCAATGCTTTTGCTGTATCTATCGAACTACCTCCTCCTACAGCAAGAATAAATTCTGCACTACTTTCTCTTAACATTTCAAATCCACATTCTATCATTTCTGCTGATGGATTAGGTGATACCTTATCAAAATGTACGATATGAATATCTGCTTGTTCGAAATACTTTTTAATTCTGTCATAAAGTGGCTGTAGTGGTGCATCCGGAGTTGTTACCATAAAACCTTCTTTCCCATATCTGCTACATATGCTGGCAATTTCCGCTAATCTCCCTTCTCCAAAGTGGATTCGTGTTGGCTGACAATAATCAAACATAAAATACCTCCTCCTTATTACTATAATAAAAGTATAAAGTCTATTGATCAAAAACTCAATCTTCCCCCCCTTCGTGATTGTTGTTACTTATTCACCTATTAATGTGGCAAATATATGACACTTTAATATCTGTACTTTCTTCTCCTAATTGATATACTTAAATAAAAAGCAAAGGAGATTAAGAAAATGTTGTATATTATCGATAGTGCAAACGATGAGGAAATTCAAGAAGCATTAGCTTTAGGCGCATGCGGAATTACTGCAAACCCTACTATGTATCTTAAAAATAACCAAAATTTCTATTCTTTTCTCATGAAATATTCAAAACTAGAACTTCCATTTTTAAGTGGAGAAGTTATAGGGGAAAACCTTGACGAAATGTTGGAAGAAATAGAGAAAATTGTAAGTATTAGTCCTGATATTATTATCAAATTGAACTTCTCCAAAACGGCTCTCAAACTGTGCAATATTCTTAAGAAAAGAGGAATCCGTACTGCTATCACTCTTATTTTTACAATCAATCAAGCAGTTGCCGCAATTAATGCCGGTGCTAACTTTTTGTTCCCATTCATCGGAAGAAGTGATGAATATGGACTTGATGGAATGAAATTAGTAACATCAATCCAACAAATAATTATTAAAAATAATTACCCTATATCAGTAGTAGCAGCTTCTATAAAAAATATTCATCAATTAGAAGTTCTTGCAGAATCCGGAATAGACTACGCAGCAATTCCCTATTCTCTTTATGAAAAATCACTAGAGCATCCTCTTACAAAAAAGAATAATGAATCTTTTGTTTCTGACTGGAACAACGTAAAAAAATAAGTTCTAAGCTAATAGTTGGGATGAGATTTTATAAATCCCACCCCAACATCAACTCAGAAACAACATACTTCTTCTTTACTTGTATTATATATCACTATAGTGATAACGACATGGTAAAATATAGACATGTCCTTCATCTATACTATAAATCAATCGATCCTTATCATTAATACGTCTGCTTCAAAAAACATCAAAATTTTCTCTCAATGGTTCTGGCTTTCCAATACCCTCATTCCAAATCCAAATAGCGTTCCACTTGTCCCGAATATATCAAAGAGTTATAATAGCTTGTTCGCTTTGTTCATTTACTGCGAACATGTGTTTTGAGGATTGAATTCCTTGATTTTACTGAGCTTTTCTATATCTTTTTCTTTGTTTGTTCACGGCTGGTAACACTATAACATTTTCTATGATGAAATAAACATCCCGTATTCCTTCGGCACATTTAGAATCCCATCTGTTGTATTTTTTATTAAAATATCTTTTATTACTTGTTTCGGTACACTATTTAATGATGTCATACTAGAAAGGGAATAGATATATTCCACCATATCGTCGATATTAGTAACTGCCAACGAATCAATATATTCTATTTTTTCAACTTCTGAAAAAGTTGTCCTCAAAATCTTATCTCCGTTTTGTAGTGTGAAATTCTTATTAACACTATCTTCAACTCCATATTCGGATAAGATTTTCGAAAGATACTCTATAATTCCATGCTCCCCATATGTTGCACAATAAAAAATACCACCATTTTTTAATACGCGGCGCACCTCAGCTAATCCCTTTTCTATATTAGGTACATGATATAACATCATATTTGCAATAACAACATCAAAACTATCATCTTCATAAGATATTTTCTCAATATCCAAAACTTTATATTCTATATTTTCATAATCACCTACTATTTCTTTTGTTGTTTCTACCATTCCATCTGAAAAATCGGAAAGTATTAATCGGGAACAAGTACTAATCAAAGACTCTCTCCCTTTCCACATATCTCCTGTTCCGCATCCTAACTCTAATACACTTGCGCCTTTATCAATTCTATAATTTGAAACTATCCAATTTCCAAACCCCATCTTATTTGTTGAATATTTATCATGAATAGATATTCTTGTATTTAAATTATTTGCAGTAGCATATTGTTGTTTTACAACGAACGTATTATTTATCTTGCTCATACCTAACCTCCGAAAATTCAAACTTTTCTTAATTATATTATATTTCATATCTACACAACAACTTTATTTTTTATTTATATGTTCTTTTCATCTATTCGTAAAACCTTTGACATATTTACTGTTATTCCATTATACAAAAATCATTTCCTCTATCCATGTTTATATTTTTTTATTAAATTTATATTTTTGACCACAAAAAAACCGTCGAAAATCGACGGTTCCTAACAGGGGATGAGAGAATCGAACTCCCACCAAAAGTTTTGGAGACTCCTATCATACCATTTGACCAATCCCCTATATTGTATGAAGAAAGCACTTGGTTTTTACCAAATGCTTCATATTTTATGTACCTTCAAAACCACATACAAGAAATCAT
>QFCH01001320.1_pt1 | contig 25599 bp, 23 predicted proteins | sample 5346071 | NCBI WGS metagenome assembly QFCH01 (sample SAMN09062255, study PRJNA434731) | Human gut metagenome, whole genome shotgun sequencing project. | isolation source: stool timepoint B chromium assembly | host: Homo sapiens | collected 2015
TACGGCCCCAGAATCATTTCCCTGATTGGCAATCCACAATACGGGACCGTCAGCCTATACGCTTTCATGTTCTGCGTGGGTTCCGATCTCGGAACCCACGCAGAATTCTCGGGATAATGCTTTCATAAATTGCTACGTTCTTATGAACAAGATCAAGTCTTGTCTCTCCCGGCTTCTGTCCTGCTCCTGCAGTTACAATAATAATCGCTGCATCACTCAAATCCTCATATGTACCTGCATGTATTTTCATCTGACCGGCAAAAGGAATACCATGCGCAATATCTTTTGCTTCTCCATCTGCTTTATCAAAATCAACATCCACCAGCACAAGCTCTGAGAATAACTGACTCTGCATCAATGTAAATGCTGTTGCTGAACCAACAAAACCACAACCAATAATCGCTGCTTTTCTCTGATTAATTTCCCTACCCATAATGGTACCTCCTTATGTTCAATACTGTTTTATCTCAGCCGAAGTGGATTGCCGCTCCGAACTTGATCTCTTTTATGATTTGATTATATCATTATTGTATACAGTATTCAATATGTACATTCGTATTTTGTATTATGTATTCAATTTTGCACATTTTTTCTCTCACATACAGATTCCCTGGTTCAATATAAGTATCATTACAAATGGGTTATACTTCCACACAAAAAAAGAGACAAACAAATCAATTTCTGATCCATTCATCTCTTTCTCTGAATATTTCATGTTTTACTACTTATCGGCTTCTTCCATGATGTCAAATAAAACATAATCTTCAACCGGTACTTCTTTATCAATATCACCGGCATCAATAAAGTTCTTCTGCTGAACTTCATAATAATGCTTCAGTGTACCATCCTCCAGATATTTCAGTAATGTCTTACTGTCAAGCCATGCACCGTCTCCTGTCTGCTCCAATGCAGCTGCTTTGTCTGTTCCGCAGATTTCCGCCACATAACCGGCTACTTCATCATAATTTGCTTCCTGTGAACCGTAATCCATGGCCTCGTAAAGCGCCTTTGTAAATCTTACAAGAATATCACTGTTCGCCTCCACATAACCCGGCATACATACCCATCCTTCACAATCTGCAGCTTCGTCTGCAAATGTTGTATTGGTACAGAAAATCTGTGCATCATCCCCCAGTTCACTGACAATCGTTGATGAGCTTGGTGACCATGCTGCACATGCATCTACAGAACCCGAAACCATAGCACTGACCATATTGCTGACTTCCATATCATAAGCTTCGATATCATCCATTGTCAAACCTACTGATGACAATGCTCGCTTCAATATCGTCTCTGATGCTGTCCCTGATGCATACGCAACTTTCTTGCCCTTCAGATCCTTTAGAGAATTCACCCCATGAGACTTCAATCCCATCACGCAATCTGCATTGCCTAAATGAGAAAAACAGAAAATGGATGCCTGTCCCTGAATACACAGTTTATGGGCACCAGGTCCGATATAGGCCACATCAATAGACCCAGATTCCATGGCATTGATCTCTGTCGGACCGTCCTGAAAAGCATAGAGCTTGATATCTAATCCCTGTTCTTCAAAATAGCCTTTGTTGATGGCTGTTGCCACTTCCCACAAAGATGCATAATTCTGCATATACGCCACACGCACCTGCGTGATTTCATTATATCCGGTTTCTTCTTCGGATGCCTCCGCCGCTATCTCTGTCTCTAATGCGGTATCCGTCTTCTGTGTTTTCGACTGACCGCAACCAGAAAGTGCACCTATAACCATTGCAGCAGTCAATACTGCTGCAAAAAATCTTTTTTTCATTGTCCTTCTCCTCCTAAGATATCAATATGATATGTTCATTATACCACATAACATCCTATACAACAATGACTTTCCCGGTATCCTCAAGTCCCGGCACTTTGCGGTCCGTCAGAATGATTGCCGACTGAAAAGCTCCGAAGGTCACGGAACTGACACTGCCGAATTTGTCATGATCCACCAGAACATAGCGGTCACGGCAGTGGGCCATAGCAATTTCTTTGACAACCGCCTCACTGGCTTCCGGTGTGGTAAATCCTGTTTTCTTCGTTACACCATTGGCACCAAAAAAACCCTTGGTAAAATGATACTTGTGAATCATCTCCGTCGCCTGGGCCCCGACAATCGCTTCTGTGGAGCTCTTCAGCTCACCTCCCACAAGCAGCACCTTCATTCCCATCTCTGCCAGTTTCTGTGCATGTGCAACAGCATTGGTTACAAATGTTGCATTTTTCTCCGTCAGATAATCCAGCATGTATCCTGTTGTCGTACCCGCATCAAGGAAAATAAAATCCTCCGGTTCAATCAGTCCGGCTGCATAGGCTGCTATCCTGCATTTTTCTTCCTTATTGACTTCTACTTTCTGGGCAACTGTCGGTTCACTGCCTGTCATAATACGCTCCATTGCAACGGCACCACCAAAAACCTTGATCAGACGGCCGGCTCTGCCAAGGGCAGTGATATCCCGTCGTACAGTGGATTCCGAAGCATCCAGCAGATCCTTCAGCTCTGTAACAGTCACACTTCCTCTTTCATCCAGCATTCTTAAAATTGTTTCATATCGCTGCTCTGTCAGCATAATTTCACCTTCCCTTACAGAATCCGTCACCTAGTCCTGGTACGGAGCATATAACAGATAGAAACTATATGCCATCTGTTATAAAGATTGCGCCACCAAGAGATGACGCAATCGAAACCACATATTGTTAAACGTTTTCCTATTTTGTCTGTTTTGACTTCTTATACGCTTCGACATCGGTCTCAAGGATAATCTTACGAAGCGGAAGAATACTTCCCGGAGATACGGAAAGCTCATCGACACCCATCGCCAGGAAATCCTTTGTCAGTGCCTGATCAGCGCCCAATTCACCGCAGATACCACACCAGATACCTGCCTTGTGAGCATTCTCAACGGTCATCTGAATCATACGAAGGACTGCTGGATGGTGGGAATCAAAGAACTTGTCAAGTTTTGAATTCTGACGGTCGATGGCCAGTGTATACTGTGTCAGGTCATTGGTACCGATACTGAAGAAATCTACTTCTTCTGCCAATTCCCGGCTCATCATCACAGAGGCCGGTGTCTCGATCATGATCCCCTGTGCCGGATTGCCGTATTCAATTCCCTGTTCTGCCAGTTCGGCCTTCACTTCTTCAACAATGGCTTTAATCTGACGGACCTCATCAACGCTGATAATCATCGGATACATAATGTTGATATTGCCGTAAACACTGGCTCTGAAAAGCGCACGCAACTGTGTCTTGAAAATCTCCGGACGTGTCAGACAGATACGGATGGCACGGAGCCCCATTGCAGGATTGTCCTCTTTGTCCAATTCAAAGTAATCGCACTGCTTGTCAGCACCGATATCCAGTGTACGGATGATAACTCTTCTTCCGGCCATAGTCTCTGCCACAGTCTTATAAATCTGGAACTGTTCCTCCTCTGTCGGATAATGATCCTGCCCCAGATAAATAAATTCACTTCTGAAAAGTCCGATACCGCCTGCATCATTCTGCAGCGCAATACCGAGATCCTTGATATTACCTACATTAGCATACAGCATCACTTTCTGACCGTCAAGTGTAATATTTTCTTTGCCCTTTAATGTCTGAAGAAGACGTTTTTTCTCCTGCTCTTCCTGCTGTTTCTTCTTCATTTCTTCCAACAGTTCAGCATCCGGATCAACATAAACAACACCATTGGTGCCATCTACAATACCAAGCTTGCCATCAACGGTCTCATCCAGATCAATACCGGTACCGATCAATGCCGGAATACCCATGGTACGTGCAAGGATGGCCGTATGGGAATTTTCTGAACCGTGGGCTGTAACGAAGGATAAAACCTTATCCTTATCCAGCTGAACGGTTTCTGATGGTGCCAGATCGTCTGCCGCAATGATAACAGGTTCATCAGAATCAATTCCGCTGCCTGCACCGCCTGCCAGAACAGTGATCACACGTTCTGAAATATCTCTGACATCTGCCGCACGGCCGCGCATATAATCATCGTCCATGGCCTCAAACATCTGGGCAAAATTATCTGCCGTGGAGGCAACCGCATATTCCGCATTCACCATCTGGGAATGAATAATATTCTCAACAGATTCATTGTAATCTTCATCTTCAAGCATCATCTGATGCACTTCAAAAATAGCAGCGTTAGCCTCTCCTACTTCTTTTAACGCTTTATCATACAACTTCTGAAGCTGTGCAGCCGCAATATGACGGGCAGCTGTGTATCTCTCCATTTCTGCATCTGCATCTTCAATTTTGACACGCTTAACAAGCTGTTCATCTTTTTTGTAAACACTGATCTTACCAATGGCAATACCGCCAAAAACACTTTTACCTTTATATATCTGCATCCTGATTCTCCTCCGTTAAAGAAAAAACTGCTGCATAACCCATTACAGGGCACCCATCATGCAACAGTCTCTTCAATTCGCCCCGCCGATACGGGAACACGTTTAACTCCTTATAACGCCGTCGTTACAATAATTGTAACTGTTCAGAGCCAAGCAAAATTTCAAAAACCAGGTATAAAATGCTTGCATTTTTAAAACTGTTTTTGAAATTTTATTTGGCGGATACGCCACACCGACGAAATGCATAGCATTTTGGAGGTTGGCTCTGAACAGTTACCAATAATTATAAATTACAGATTTTCTTTCATGAATTTGCTGACTGCTTCACATGCAGCATCTTCATCTTCACCATCAAATGTAAAGACAACTTCCTGACCATTCTTAACGCCAAGCCCCATAACAGCGAACATTCTCTTGCAGTCTGCTTCTTTGCCGTCTTTGGCAATCTTGATCGTGCTGTTGAATCCTTTAACAACTTTGATCAGTTCACCGGCTGGACGAGCGTGGATACCTTCTTTGTCTGTGATCACATACTTAAATTCCTTCATGATAAATTCCTCCTCAATTCATATTATTCGTCGACTTTATTGACAATCATCATTTATTATTTCGATTATTTCAATCTTTAACTTAAGCAACCTTTTTCTTTAACAAACCAAGTAATACTGTAGAAACTGCCGTACCTACAACCAGCGCAACCAGATACATCAATGCATTGCCCACAACCGGGAATACGAAGATACCGCCATGAGGTGCCATCAGCGTACAGCCAAAGAACATTGAAATCGCACCTGCAACAGCTGAACCTGCGATGCAGGCTGGTAAAACATGCAGCGGATCCGCAGCCGCATATGGAATGGCACCTTCTGTAATAAAGGCCAGACCCATGATAAAGTTTGTCGGGCCGGACTCTCTTTCTTCTTTTGTGAATTTATCCTTAAACAGGATCGTTGCAAGGGCAATGGCACAAGGTGGTGTCATACCGCCGATCATAACTGCTGCCATGATATCATAATTGCCCGCTGCAATAGCTGCTGTACCGAACACATAAGCCGCCTTATTGAATGGGCCGCCCATATCGATGGACATCATGCCGCCGAGAACTAATCCTAATACCACTTTACTTGAACTTCCCATACCTGTCAAGGCATTGTTAAGACCTGTATTGATACCACCCATGATCGGCTCTACAATGAACAGCATAAAGAGTCCCATTACCAGAATACCCACCACCGGATAAATCAGAACCGGTGCAATCTTCTCAAGTGCTGTCGGCAGTTTATCACAAGCTTTTCTCAGTGCAAGAATCAGATAGCCGGCAACAAAACCTGCAACCAAAGCTCCCAGGAAACCGGATTTACCATTTGCAGCCATCATACCGCCTACAAAACCAAGGGCAAGTGCCGGTCTGTCGCCGATGGCCATGGCGATAAATCCTGCCAGTATCGGAAGCATAAAGCCAAATGCAACACCGCCGATCTGTTTGAACATCGCTGCGATTGGTGTAATGGTACCGAAGTTGGCTCTCTGATCCGCCGGCAATGAATTGATATCGATTGAAAGACCATCAATCAGAAATGCAATTGCAATCAGGATACCGCCGCCGATAACAAATGGCAGCATATGTGAAACACCATTCATCAGCTGTGCATAAATCTGATGGCCGATGCCACCGCTAGAAGTCTTCACCTCTGTCTTAGCACCTTCAGCTGCATGGTAAACAGGTACATTGCCTGACAGCGCCAGATCTACCAGTTCATCCGCCTTGCTGATACCATCGGACACCTGTCGGATAATGACTTTCTTACCGTCAAAACGATCCAACGGTACCTGAGTATCCGCTGTAACGATAATGCAGTCTGCTTCAGCAATTTCCTGATCGGTGATCACGTTCTTTGCACCGCCAGATCCTCTTGTCTCAATCTTGATGAAACAATTCTTTGCCTTTGCAGCCTTCTCAAGGCCTTCTGCCGCCATATACGTATGCGCAATACCTGTCGGGCAGGCTGTTACTGCCAGAAGTTTTGCCTGTGCACCTTCAGCTTCACCGGTATCTGCCAGACGTTCATCAATATCGCTCTTCTCGTCATCAGCCTTATCCACAATTTCAAGAAATTCATCCACAGATTTGGCATTCAGCAGATCTGCTGTAAACTGCTCATCCATCAGAAGAACTGATAATTTACTCAATACGTCCAGATGGATATTATCTTCTGTGTTCGGAGCTGCAATAAGAAAGATCAGATGCACCGGTTCACCATCCAGGGAATCAAAATCCACACCGTCTTTGACAACCATAGCTGCCAGTCCCGGTTTTGTAACAGCATCGCATTTACCATGAGGAATGGCAATACCTTCCCCGATACCGGTTGTACTCTCTTCTTCTCTTGCATAAACTCTCTGTCTGTAAGCTTCAACATCGTTGATCTTGCCGCTTTTGGCCATCAGATCTACGACCTGATCAAGCGCCTCTTTCTTATCTTTCGGCGCACCATTAAGGGAAATACTCTGCTTATCCAATAAGTCTGTAATTCTCATGGTTTAATCCTCCACTCTTACCTGTTTATAAATTGCTTCAATTTCGCTCTTTGTAGCCAGATATTCCGAAAATGCACTGGCACTTCCTGATGCAATACCCATACAGAAGGCATGCTCATAATCCTGTTTGTCCATCCATCCGGCCATAAAACCTGCGACCATAGAATCGCCCGCGCCTACTGCGTTCACCAGATGGCCCTTCGGTGCAGGCTTATCAAATACCTGTCCGTCTTCCGCGATCAGAACGGCACCTTCGCCGGCCATGGAGATCAGCACATTGCGTGCCCCCATTTCCTGAAGCTTTTTGCCGTAAGGAACAACTTCTTCTCTTGTCTTTAACTCTACACCGAAAATATCACCCAACTCATGATTATTCGGTTTAATCAAAAATGGATGGTACTCCAGAACATTCAGCAATAAATCTTTCGTTGCATCCACAACGATCATCACGCCTTTACCATCCAGTCTTGCCATAATACGGCGATACATATCATCCGGCATAGATGATGGGATACTGCCTGCCAGGAAAAGAACATCGCCTTCACCAAGTGCATCCAGCTGAACCATCAGCTGTTCAACTTTGTCAGCACTGATTGCCGGTCCACTGCCGTTGATCTCTGTGCCATCAATGGATTTCAACTTCAGATTAATTCTTGAAATACCTTCATCAATACGAATGAAATCGGATTTCACACCCATTTCCTGCAGCTCGCGGACAATCTCATCACCTGTGAAACCGGCCATAAAACCAAGCGCTGTGCTTTCTATACCAAGATTCATTAATAATGTTGAAACATTAATGCCTTTTCCTCCAGGAAGGATTAATTCTGAACTTGTTCGATTGGTAAGTCCCAGCTGAAAATCGTCTACTGCAACGATATAATCCAGTGATGGATTAAAAGTCACTGTATAAATCATCTTGTTACCTCCTGTTCTTTATTATGTTCATATTATAACGCCAAATTCAATCAAATTCAATCAAACTACTTCACAAAATTAATGACCGATTTTGGTTGAACATGCACAAAAAAAGATGTCGGTGTGACCGAATCAGTCACAACCGACACCTCTTGTATAATGAAAAGTGATTGGGCATAAAATATTTTAACAAAGGTTTTGGATAACAAGTGCAATACCTGACAATATCAGCACGATAATGACCAGCCTCTTGATGACCGTTTCGTTCAAATGTCCGCAGCATTTCATGCCAAAAACCAGCGCCAGCACCATAAACGGAATCATACATATCGCCTGACAAAAGATCTGCCAGTTCAATATGCCAATGCATGGATAGACAATCAGTCTAAATGTGCATTCAATCCAGAATACAAAACAAAGATTGCCTTTGAATGCATGGCTGTCCTCAGTCACACGATCCATATACGCCGCCAGCAGTGCACCGACACCATAAAGTCCACAGCATAGACCTGAAAGCACACCGATCAATCCAAGTATGATTTTGGATTCTTTCTGCTCCTTTCCAGCTCTCTCCCGCATCAGCATCTCAATGCCCATGGCAATAATGAAAAAACCGAAAATCACTTTGATGGTTCGCGTGTCCACATTCTTCAGCATAAAAATACCGGGAATGTTGCCGAGAATGACCAGCGCCGCCACCGGCAAGCTGATTCGCCAGTTAATCTGCCTGCGCTCTTTCCAGGCAATGATCATATTGGCCGGGTAGCCGATAATCAGATCCATTGGCGTAATTTGAATGTTATTGAACGAAAAACTCAATATCGTGGTAAATACAAGGGTATTGGCAAATCCACAGACACCTTTAATAAAACTGGCAGCAAGTGTCGCAACAATCAGCCAGACCATGTTGTACAATTCCTTCTTTACCTTCTATTATTGACGCAATTACATCTTCTTATAGCGTTCAGCCATTTCATCAAGACTTGCCTGCTCAACAAGCGGTGCTTTGCCGAATGAACCAAACTGTACAATCAGTGTACCAATAGCTTCTTTGACACCTTTTTCGATGACAGCAACCAGAGCAGCAACATCTTCATCAGGAATATTGCCGTACATAACGGTATCCATAATCGGAGGCAGGAATGCACGAGGGTCAAACTGATCTTTCTTCTCTTCAAGCAGTTTATAGACACCGCCGATGGATGGGCTGTTGCGTTTCTCCGGATAGTTATGGAAGAACTCTTTCATGTTTCTTGTAACAGCCAGACGGATATCTGTATCAACATTGATCTTGCCGATACCACAAGGAATAGCTGCTTTCAGTTCATCTACAGAAATACCATGGGCATTCTGAATATTGCCGCCCAAGGCATTAATCTCATCAACAATGTATTTTGGTACAGTCGATGAACCGTGAGAAACTAAAACGCCAAAGATACCTTCATGCATCAGGCACTCTTTGATGGCAATAACAATTTCTTTTCTCAGTTTAACATTTTTACCTTTAGACGCACCGTGCATTGTACCATAAGAGATAGCCAGCGCATCTACACCTGTCTTCTTAAAGAATTCAACAGCTTTTAATGGGTTTGTGTAAGTTGATGTTGCAGAAAATACGTGATCTTCCACACCGGCTAATACACCCAGCTCACCTTCAACAGAAACGCCTCTTTCATGGGCATATTTAACAACTTCTCTTGTCAGCTCTACATTTTCATCAAACGGCAGTGAAGAACCGTCGATCATAACAGATGTATAACCGCCTTCGATGGCTGCTTTACAGGAATCAAAGTTCTTACCGTGATCCAGATGCAGAACAACAGGAATAGGTGAATCCTCAGCATATTTCTTGACGGCATTGGCAATATTTTTGGCACCGATCTTCTTGTCTTCCAGAGTTGCATTCTGGAAATCTGTACGGCCGCCCATAAATCCGTTGGCCAGATCTGCACCCTGCAGGATTGCTGCGGAACGGAACATTTCATGCACTTCAATGGCCGCTTTTGCCTGCGCAACAGCGTTGACATTGAAAGCACCCTGCGCATAGTGATATTTATCAACAGTTTCAAGTAAAGGTCTTAATGGAATTAATGGCATTTTTAAAACTCCTCTCTATTTCAATTGACGCGAAACGCAAATGGTTTTTGAAAATATATCCATTTTATCAGTTCATAGCAGGCACACTCTCGTTGCCAATCGCTGGCAGCGGTACATAAGCTGGTAAAAAACACCAGCTAAGTACCGGCCGCGATTGAAGCACCTGCTATGAATCTGATAAATGGATATATTTATTCAAAGTTCATGGGGCGTTTCGCTGTTATTGATAAACTATAGTACTTTTAAAAACTACCTGAGTTAAAGGAGACTGTGCCTTTCTATAAGCAGTTTTCAACAAGTAATAAAGTTCTTATTCGTTTTTTTAATTTATATTCACCTGTATGGATTTTCCTTTTTGCCTGTCAGCAGGATTTCTTAATGATGATGTGACGGCAATGCAGTGTAAACGTTAGGCTAATTTTCGCGGTTTTACGAGCATAGCGCTGGCTTTGGAGGGCTGCTTGAGCCCGAAGGGCGAGTTCGCACGTAAAAGCCGACAATAAGCAACGCAGTAAAACGAGAAAATTGCCTTGTTTACACTGCATTGTCCGCTTACATCAGATTAAGAGATCCGTCCGAGAGGCCAATCAAGAAATTCGACGTCCTTTGACGAATGTTTCTTTTATCTGGAATTCGCTGTCCATGATCAGCACATCGGCATCTCTGCCTTCGCCGATGAAGCCAATGCTGTTCTGCAGGCCAAGCATAGTAGCCGGATTCTCTGTCAGCAACGGAAGAATCTTCTCAGGGCTTTCGCCAGTGAATTTCATCAGGTTTCTGAAGGCCTGTCCCGTTGTCAGTGTACTGCCGGCTCTTGTACCGTCTTTAAGTTTGGCATCGCCCTCTTCAACGATGACATCGTTGACTCCCAGTTTGTAGTTGCCGTCCGGAAGTCCTGCAGCCATAATGGAATCTGTGATGGCAATGACTCTGTCATAACCCTTCATTTTCAAAAGGAAACGGACTGAACCCGGATGAAGATGTCGGCCATCGCAAATAGCTTCGCAGTATACATCCGATTCAAGAACCGCGCCCATGATGGCCGGCTCATGCTGATGGAACAGGCGCATCGCATTAAATGTATGGGTTGCGGCTGCTGCACCGGCATCAATACATTTCCAGGATGTGGCATAATCCGCACCAGAATGACCGATAGCCACTTTGATGCCCATCTCAGTGATGTCTTTGACATGCTCCGGAATACCTGCAACCTCCGGTGATACGGTTATGTAATGAATAAACCCGCCTGCTGTCTCCTGATAGTGCTTTAACAGCTGCATATCCGCTGTACGAAGCAGATATTCAGGCATCGCACCTTTGTACTCCGATGCTAGGAATGGTCCCTCCAAATGGATTCCCATCAGATCTGCACAATTACCATGCGGCTGTCCTGCTTCTGTATTGGCTTCATGATGCTTCACAGCTTCTTTGATACACCAGTCTGTCTGCTCTTCGGTATCTGTCAAAATTGAACAATGCCAGGATGTGGTGCCTTCCTTTGCAAAGAAATGACCTATTTTCTCGTAATCTTCCTGTGTGGCTGCATTGACATCCACGCCAAAACCGCCATGTGTATGCACATCGATAAATCCCGGTGTGACATAACAACCTTCCGCATCATATACTGTTGTATCAGCATCTTCCGGCTCAAGAAAATCTCCGATCACGGCAATCCTTCTGTCATCCAACAATAAATCTTTCTTCTCAAAATGGCGGTTCATATAAACCTGTCCATTTTTAATTAATGTTTTCATTTTGTTATCGCCTCTGTCTGTTTTAACACTGCTGTAAATGCAGGGAATCGTACTTCCATTTGCTGAACGCCCCGCCTATGATAAACATATTAATCTGTAAGGCTTGCTACAAATTCAGTAATCTTCAGGTTAATATCCGGATGATTCTGTAATAAGCTGACTGGGAATTCAGATGTCTGTTCACCGTAAACAGCACGTCTTACAACGGCACGATGCCAGTTTCTGAAGCAGCCCAGACGGATCTTACGTGCATGGGAAATTTCATTAATACCGATTGTGATGCAGTAATGCGGCATATCCTCAAGGGCACCGTTGAAATCACCAATCGCATTGGCTGTTCTTGTCTCAGGCGTGATCTTTAAAACACGGGTCTGCTGTGCCAGGAATTCTTCATTGCTCAGACTTGCGTCTGCTTCATTGAAAGCAACATGGCCATTGATACCGATACCGCCGAAGCAGATATCCACACCACCAAGCTGCCCAATCACTTCCGGAATGTGACCCGGATTCTTCGGATCAGGAAAGATTCTCTGCTCTTCCGGCATCACCAGTTCAGGATTGACTTTGTCATAAACTGTACGTTTCATAAAACCTCTAAAACTTAACGGATGATCGATGCTGACCCATTCTTTATTATCATCCAGATATTCATCCATATTGATGAACCAAACATTTTTCAGGCTGATCTTCTCGCTGTTGACTCTCTCAACAAAATAAGGATACTGTCCCACAGGACCTACAGGGCAGATAAATACCGTCTTCTCACCCTTGGCATTATGCTCGATGATCGTATCTGCCATCTCATCTGCCATGGATTTAAAAACTTCTGCATTGTCTTTCATAATAATCAGAGGGAACTTTGGTCCTTTTGACAGGATCTCCTCTGCATTATACTGGTAATATTCATGTTTCATGTTATGCTACCACCTTTTATTGTAAAAAAAAACATTTTGTACTATACTACTAGATAGACGCTTTGTCAAATATCATGCAAATATGATATCCAACGTATACAACACTATGATTCTTGCATCACCATCAGTCAGTGAGGTTATTTTATGACGCTTAAAGAAATCGCAAAGGAAGCGGGGGTTTCTGTATCCACAGTCTCCCGTGTCATCAATCAGGAAAATACAAAAGCAGCCAGTCCCGAAGTGCAGGCCCGTATATGGGAGATTATCCGTCGTACCGGCTATTCACCGAATAAAACAGCCCGCAATCTGAAGCTCGGACAGTCAGCCGAGCTTCGCGATCCCAATCCCAAGTCCATTGCCTGTGTTTATGCCAGAACCCATACGGATATGTCGGATCCTTTCTTCTCACAGATTGTAAAGGCTTTGGAACTGGAAGCCATCAAAAGTCGCTATTTCATTCGCTACTCTTTTACTTCCCAGGACCTTTGCCGACCTGAAACCACCGCTCAGCTCACCCAGTTTCCCGCTGACGGTATTGTTGTGCTCGGCCGTTACGACCAGCGGATTGCTTCTCTGGTCAGCAATCTCAGCAAGAATGTTGTCTACACCGGCCTGATTCCAATGGATTTCCAGTTCGATCAGGTTGTCTGTGACGGCAGTGAAATTGTCTATACGGCGATTTCCTATCTGAAATCCCTGGGGCATACTGTTATCGGCTATATCGGTGAGCAGGATAAGGAGCCTCGCTTCAGCGGCTACAAGGAAGCCCTGTCCAAACTTGATCTTCCATTTGCCCAGCGCAACACCGCCAATGTCCATCAGACATCTGAAGGCGGTTACGAAGGCATGAAAATGCTGGCCAGAACATGTGATGACCTTTCCGCCATCCTCTGTGCCAATGACCGTACAGCCATCGGTGTTCTTCATGCCCTGAAAAAGCTGAACTTCCGTGTACCTGAAGATATTTCTGTCATCAGTATCGATGATATCGATATTGCACAATATATGTCTCCGATGCTCACAACCGTTCATATTCCGACAGATGAACTGGGCAAAATGGCCTTCAAGATGCTCTTTGACCGTGTAAACGGCGGCCACCGGATGCCGCTTAAAACCTTTCTGCCTTATTATATTGCCAAACGTGACAGCTGCTGTCCCATCAACCGTGACCACAGACTTTTCTCAACCTTACGTCAGCAGGCTCATCATTAAGAGAACCCTGTTCTTTTTAACGCCCAAGTACCTCTACTTGCCAAGGGCTTTGAACATGCGCTGTTTGTAGGCTTCCACACCTTCCTGGTCAAAGGGATTCACGCCCAGAATTCCCGCTGATACATAGCATGTATACATAAAGAAATAAAAGATCTCTCCGAAACTGTAGGGTGTTAATTTCTCAACCTCAAGCACCATACATGGCATCTTTTCACTGTGAGCACGAAGTGTGGCTCCATAAGCGGCTTCATTGATTTCTCTAAAGTCTTTGCCATTCAAATAATCAAAATCATCCTTCACACAGCCATCCGGATGAACGATCATGGAAGCCTGCGGATCTTTCACATGTAAAAATGTCTCAAAGATCACTGGGCTGCCATCCTGAAGGAACTGTCCGACAGAGTGCAGTTCCTCTGAATACTCACCACTGATCGGATAAACTCCCTGATCTTCTTTTCCTTCACTCTCCGCAAATAACTGGATCCACCATTTATAGAACCAGTGAAGCTGCGGTTCAAAGGATGCCAGCATTTCCATTCTGTATCCTTCGTTATAATAGAGATTTCTTGCCACCGCATAGCGGTAAGCAGACTGTGTGATGTCTCTGCAGCCTTTTAACTCAGCTGCCATATCGGCTGCCCCCTTAACAAGGGCACGGATATCAATGCCGGCCACAGCCATAGGCAAAAGTCCCACAGCTGTTACCGCTGTATATCTGCCGCCCACTGTCTGGGGAAATTCTACAAAGCTGTATCCCTGCTCTTTACAGATAGTTTCCAGCAGACTATTGCGGGAGCCAGTTGCGATAATACGCTCATTGGCCTTCTCCCCATATGTTTCATAGAGATATTCTCTCAGCACCCTGAATGCCGATCCCGGCTCCAGTGTCTGGAAGTTCTTGGCGATACAGTCAATATAAACGGACTTGCCACGAATCTTGTTCATAACCTGTTCAAACGCCCATGGCGACAGTGAGTTGCCGGCATAGACGATCTCCGGTCCATCACATTCCGGAAAAGCTTCGATCACTGAGCGGGCTGCATTATTGGAACCGCCCACACCAATGAGAACAAAAACATCTGCATCCCGGCGCACCCTTGCTGCCAGTTCTTCAATGGCACTTAATTCTGCCTCATTGGCCCATGTATCGATATCAAACCATCCGAGGGAATCCCCGTATTTTTCAAAATCGGCTTCACTGCCGATGCCCTCAAGCACCGGCAGATTGTCCGTCAGCATCTGATGATATTTTTCACAGCGCTCCGGCTGATGATCAAACATCTGAAATTGAATCATATTGTTCAAACGCCTCCGTATTAATGACGATGACCATATTCATCCATGCAGTCCTCTTCAGGGTTCTTCATGCAAAGATGAACAGCTGCTCTCTTGTATGTCAGAGGCAACGCAAGAATGTTCGGATTCTGACCAACAAATTTCTTCTTGGCATCTTCAAGGGCTTCTTCAAATGTCGCTCTTGTCTTTAAGCCCATGCCTCTTGCATAGCCAGGTTCCTGAGCACCGACAATGTAAATGGCACTTGTATTCATTTCAGCAATATGACCGCAGGACATCATGGAGAAGCCATGGAATGGATGGAACGCATTGCAGAAACGATATTTGCGGATATATTCTTCATTTGTTGCAAAATATTCACCGTAACGGTCGATATCCGGCAGTGTATTCATATGATCATGCTGGAACAGCTCATACTGTTCTCTCAGATATGGCCATAATTCATCATGGAAATAGCCGTTGCATGCAGATGAACAGATGATGACACAATTATCGCTCATGATTCTCTTGAAACGAAGTACCTGTGCACTTAAAGCCTGCATCATCATGATCGGGTTTGTGCCCATGCCGTCGCCATAGTGGAATTTCTGAGGCATACCAAATACCAGTACATCGTATTTCTTCTCTGCCCAGTGGACATAAGTTCTCTTATCTGCCAGTTTCCAGCTGATCGGCATCATTTCCTTAGCGTAACCGGAATAAATCGCAATCTGTCTTGAATAAGTATCCAAAACGGCATCACAGCAGAAGAACGGATGACCCATCTTCTCTTCCATATGCATACTGATCTCATCGAATTTATGTCTCATTAAGCTGCCGCCGTTAACAGGTGTAAAGTCATCTCTGTGCATAACAGACGGCACATGATGGCTGGCGATACATCTCCAGTTTGTGATACCTGTTGCACTGTGCTTGTAACCGCCTGAATAACCGCCGTAAGGGTTGCCCTGTACGTGACCGATGAGGATCGGCAGATCTGAATCATAAACATATTTGTTCATATAAACAGGATCACCGCGCTTTGTTGTACCAAGATAGATCATATGCTCCTGATCTTCGCTGTCGTGGCTGATGATCTGACCTGAATGCCAGAATTCATTGAACAGTTCATCACCGAAAATTGCCTTGGCATCGGATGCTTTACTTCTCGGATGAAGGCCATTAGAAATGATAAACAGGATATCTTTCTTTTCTACGCCTGCTGCATAAAGTTCTTTTAAAATATATTTAATGCTTAATTTTCTATGGCTTGTTGGCTGCTCGCCGCCTTTAACACGGTCCGGAACAATGATCGTAACTGTTGTACCTTTATGTGCAAGCTCTGTTAATGTCGGCATGCCGATCGGATGTGCCAGGCTCTCAAGATATGCAGCCTCTAACTGGTCCTCCGGAATACATGCAGGATCCTTCACTGTTTCACCAGAAATAAATACATCTGTATTATCCGGCAGTTCTGCCTGCATTGTGCCTAATCCATATTCAAAATCAAGTTTCATGTTATTTCCTCCCGATTATAATATTATCTGAGTTATAAGTCGTCTGTTTCCAGAAAATTGGAAAACCGGCGGATAGGCCGCCACCCGGTACACCGAAATTTGACATTTTTCGGCATACAAAAGGTGCCTCATGGTAATGAGCCACAAGGCACCTGCTTTTATCTGCCATTTTACTGTTAAAGATGGCAGATACTGCCCTGCAGTAAAGAATTAAAAATTCAGATTACTTACCTGCTTCTTCCATAACGTCGAATAATACATAGTCTTCTACAGGCACTTCAGATTCAACATCACCATTGTCGATGAAGTTCTTCTGCTGTACTTCATAGTAACCTTTGATTGTACCATCGCCTACATATTTAAGAAGTGTTGCGCTGTCAAGCCAAGCACCGTCGCCTGTCTGAGCAAGTGCGCTTTCTTTGTCTGTACCGCATTCCTGAGCAACATAACCTGCAACTTCATCATAGTTGTCTGGGTTTGAACCGAAATCCATTGCTTTGTAAAGAGCCTTTGTAAATTTCACAAGAACGTCTTTGTTTGTTTCTGCGTAGCTTGGCATGCAGATCCAGCTTGCACAGTCAGCTGCGATATCAGAGAATGTTGTATTTGTACAGAATGTCTGAACATCATCGCCAAGTTCGTTCGCAATTGTTGTTGAGCTTGGAGACCAAGGAGCACAAGCGTCGATAGAACCGGAAACGATTGCACTTACCATGTTGCTGACTTCCATATCATATGCTTCAATATCATCCATTGTCAGGCCAACGGAATTAAGTGCTCTCTTTAAGATTGTTTCTGAAGATGTACCGGATGCATAAGCAACTTTCTTACCCTTCAGATCTTCAAGGGAGTTTACACCATGAGATTTAAGACCCATTACACAGTCTGCGTTGCCGAGCTGTGAGAAGCAGAAGATATCTGCCTGACCTTTGATACACAGTTTGTGTGCGCCAGGTCCGATGTAAGCGACATCAATTGAACCGGATTCCATGGAAGCGATTTCTGTAGGACCATCCTGGAACATGTAAAGCTGAACATCAAGACCTTCATCCTTGAAGTATCCTTTGTTGATTGCTGTTGCTACCTGCCACAGTGATGCGTAGTTTGCCATGTAAGCAACATTCACATGTGTCAGATCACCTGAAGCTGCATCTGATGCTGTTGTTTCAGATGCTGCTGCAGTTTCGGATGCTGCTGCTTCTGTTGAAGCAGGTGCCTGTGTTTCTTTTGCAGATGAGCTTCCGCATCCTGCTAAAGCCCCCATTACCATTGCTGCTGTTACAACAACTGCCATGATTCTTTTTTTCATTTCCCAATCTCTCCTTTTCCTTAAAAAAGTGTGTCGGTGACCGGTTCATTACGCCGTTCACCTGTATCATTATAACCTCACATTCCGCGCAGAGCAGTCATTTCCTGAAGATGACGCTTCTGTGCGGTCTGTAAGATAATAATTCGTTTGATTGTAAGATAATAATTCGTTTGATTATTTCTGAACTTCAAGATATTCCTGATATACCTGGCTCCAGATGTAATTCTTCAATTCAACGAATCTCGGACTCATCTTCGTTGCCTGATCTCTCGGATGAGGAATATCAATATCGATGATCTCTTTGATACGTCCAGGACGTGCACTCATGATGACAACTCTTGATGCCAGTACGATGGCTTCTTCAATATCATGGGTAACAAAGAAACATGTCTTGTTCTCTTCCTGCCATGTCTTTAACAGCTCTGTCTGAAGCTGTGTTCTTGTCTGGGCATCCAGAGCACCAAAAGGCTCATCCATGAGAAGTACGGACGGATTAACGGCATAGGCTCTTGCAATAGCCACACGCTGTTTCATACCACCGGATAATTCCTTCGGATAAGAATCTGTAAACTTCTCAAGGCCTACCATCTTGATATACTTCTCAGAGATGGCATCCATTTCTTTCTGGGATTTACCCTGAAGCTTCAGACCAAACTGAACATTTTTCTTAACTGTCAGCCAAGGAAACAGTGCATACTGCTGGAAGACAACGCCTCGATCCACGCCTGTACCTTCGACTTTGTGTCCATCTACGATAACTTCACCGGATGTCGGTTCCAGAAGACCTGCGATAATATTCAGAAGTGTGGACTTACCGCAGCCGGAAGGTCCGATCACGCAGATAAACTCATTCTCCATGATGTCAAGATTGGCACCATTTAAAGCGATCATTTCACCATTTCGTGTGTCGTATTTCTTTACGACATTACGAATACTGACTTTTATATTTCCCTCTTTTCCTGCCATCCTGTTAACTTCCTTTCAAAATATTTAAGAATCTTCTCTGCCAGCATACCGATAATACCGATGATAATGATGTAGAGAAGCATTGGTGTTGTTTCATAAGAGTTAGATAATGCTTTGATACGCATACCAAGACCGGCAACTGCACCTGTTGATTCGGCAGCGATCAGTGTTGTCAGGGCTGTTGAAATACCAAGACGGATAGCTGTGATAATAAATGGTGTTGTTGCTGGGAAAATAACCTTAACGAAAAGGTCTGAATCCTTTGCACCAAGTACTCTTGCAGCTTTGATCAATGTCTCATCCACGTTGATAACACCCTGGAAAATTGTGACTGTCATTGTAAGGAATGTAGCCAGCCAGATAACGATGACCTGAGGTGTACGACCGACACCAACACCGATAACAACCAGTGGTACGTAAGCCAGTGGTGGAATGTTTCTGATGAACTGGATCCATGGCTCAATGATGAATCTTACAGGTCTGTACCATGCCATCAGGAACGCAACCGGAACGGCTGTAACGAAACCGATCAGGAAACCAAGTAATACGGAAATCAAACTGCTTCCGATATCCTTGAACAGTAAACCTCTTGAAACCATCGTCTGGATGGAACCAATAACTTTAATCGCATTCGGAAAACATCTGGATGTACTTGGGATGATTGATAAAACTGTCCATAATATCAATGCTACTACTAATGAAATCAGCAGCCAGACACCCTTTGGAATCTTTCCGACAAAATCAGCGCCTTTGCTCTTCTTGCCCATTCTAAAAAACCTCCATTTAAAATTCTGTCTGTAAACGATATGTACTGTGAATTAATATCCGAGATAAGTCTTAATGATTTCCAGATATTCATCCGGATAAAAACCAATCTCTCCTGAAAATCTTGTTAATGCGATCAGACCGCCGTCAATCTCTTTGACAGATGCAAGCATCCTCGCATTGTCTGTCTTTAATCCGCCGCCATAGACAACATCCATGCCATCTGTCACTTCCTTGACATAAGAAGCAATCTTCTGGATATAATCTGCATCCGGCGGAATCTTGCCAGGTCCGATGGCCCATACAGGCTCATAGGCAATGGTGACCTTGCTCTTGTCTACGCCTTCAAGACCTACTGTCAGCTGTTCCTTCAGAACCTCCTGCCATCTTGGTTGTTCATCAGCATTCTCTCCGATACAGTAAAGTACATCCAGACCGGCTGCAATAGCTGCCTTAATCTCTTTGTTCAGGATCCGGTTGACAGCTGCTGCATCTGTACCTTTGCCTTCAGCAATAATACTCAGCTTATCACGGCGCTCTTCACAGTGACCAATCAGTACAGCATCGCATCCTATGGCTTTCATGGCATTACCTGTACGATTTGAAGTAAATGCGCCGAAGTTGCCGCCAAGGGCTGTATCCTGTCCCAGAACACTCTGTGGTCCGATCTTCAATGCACTATCTGCTTTTCTTGCTGAAACAGCACCGATCAGATGGGCTTCCGGGAAAAACATGGCAAACTCTACATCCTTTGGATCGTAAGCCGCCAGCTGATCCTGTGTGTGGGAGACAATATATGGTCCCCATTCCGCCGGCGAAGCGATACGGTTAACGCCGCCTGCCTCTGTTGGAATATCAAATCTCTTCAGATTCAGATAAATATGTTTCATCGTTACAATTTCCTCCCTATATTATATCATGATTCGCACCTTTGGTGCTTGACGCTGCGTATGCAGCTATCATGATCGCCATTCGCCGTTCGCGATGAACAAGCATTGCTTGTTCCCGCTCTCTAACGCTCATTATATCATGATTCGCACCTTTGGTGCTTAACGCTGCATTCGCAGCTATCATGATCGCCATTCGCCGTTCGCGATGAACAGGCAGCGCCTGCTCTCGCTCTCTAACGCTCATTATATCATCTATCCTCTTCCCAAGTATATGGATAAGAAACTTTTAGATATAGTCTCTGAAATTCAGAAATTCAGGAAGCGGGCCGCCGATCAGCGGTTCGCACCATTTCACAAATTCATCCGTGATGTCATTGCCTCTTTCGTTGATATAAGCTTCAGGAAGCTTTCTCTCATAAAGCATGACATCCTTCAGCGGTACCAGCACCGGTTCAACCTGATAAATATTCCCGGGCTGACGTTTAAAGCCGATCATATGTCCACCATTGCCGCTGGTCACGGCTTTGACAGCCAGCTCACCTACCAGAATTGCTTCTGCTCTGTCCACCGGTGACTGGAGAGCAATAGACGCTCTTCCGCAGATACCCGGTTTCTCACTTCTGGCTTTGATACCCAGTTTCTTAATGACCAACTCAGCCAGATAAGCACTGACATCGCCATAATATACAGCTCTGTCGCTCTTGAAAATCGGAGGAACAATGGATTCACCATTGACGTTCGTCAAACCTTCACTGGCAACAACAACAACGCCGCCTTTTTCCTTGTAAAGTCTTTCTACATCTTCCAGAAATTCATCTTCATGGAATGGTCTTTCCGGTACATAGATCAGATGTGGTGCATCGCCTTTCTTACGTCTTGCAAGGGCTGATGCTGCGGTGATCCATCCGGCATTTCTTCCCATGGCCTCAATGACACTGACATGGATTGGAAGTGACTTAACATCCTCTCCGACTTCCTGTGTGGTTGCTGCCAGATATCTGGCGGCACTGCCATAGCCCGGTACATGATCTGTCATTGCAATATCATTATCCACCGTTTTCGGAATACCTGCAACGCCGATGCCGTGATCCCGACAAACTTCATAAATATGTTCACAAGCATCCATCGTACCATTGCCGCCATTTAAAAGGACATAGCCGATATGGTGTTTCTTGAAAATCTCAGGCATCTTCGCATAATCTTCTTCATACAGCGGATATCTGGATGATCCGATGGCCGAAGCCGGTGTATGAAGCAGAAGTTTCAGCTTCTCATCTGAAAATGCTGTCAGATCAAGAAACTGTTCTGTAAAGATTGCGCCTGTTCCACCGATTGCTCCCAGAACCTTTCCAATGGATGGATTCTTTTTAGCTTCACGGATAACGCCATACAAAGATGCATTGATTACTGCGGTCGGACCGCCTCCATGTACAACTAAAAGATTATCTGCCATTTATCTGCACTCCTATCATTTTGCACATAATTATATAATATGCACAAATGTTTTACATTTTTTGTCAATGCTTTGTTTCTTTTGATATACTTATCCTATCACAGTTTTTGTTTAAAATAAGGCCTATTTTATCCAAACGTTATCCTACTTTTTGCACATTTTACAAAAATTTTTTTGTGTATTTTCAACGATACAATTTTGATATATTCAATTTTAACACAAAATTGGAAATTTCTGTCGACTTTTTGTGACAAAAAAGCAGACTAAAAAGGTCAAAAACCATTTTAGTCTGCTAAAGCCTTGACGCAAACGTTTGCTTTTTAAAGAGCAACTGCGAATTTATAAGTATTGTAAATATTGATGCAGATGATGATAAACATCAATGCCATAAACAATTTGTCAACTTTCTCATCCTCGATCTTCTTGTTGATCCTGCTGCCGATGGTACCGCCCAGAAGACCGCCGATGACCATCACTACAAGATAAGACAGCTGCACCGGCGGAATCGTTCCCGTAACGACGGTCTGAACCAGACTGGTAACCTGCGAAAAGACAATAATGTACAGTGAAGCCAGTGCTGACTCCTTGGTAGACATAGAAAAAAGAAAACCAAGCACCATCAGATTGATCGGACCACCGCCAATGCCAAGAAAACTTGACATAATGCCGAGAACCAGTCCCACAATCACACACACAGCAGCATTACTCAGTGTCAGTGTATGTATTTTCTTCTTAAAAATTGTATACACAAACGTTATACCTGTCACGCCGATCAGCACGATTGCCTGCACCATGCCTACAAAATTCTCATTGCCCACGGATGCTTTCACTGTCTGAAACATCATCTTGCCGACCACACCGCCAACAGCTGCACCAACAGCCAATAAGGTCGCGATCCGAAGATTCAGTTTCTTGCCGGCACGCATATTTTTGTAAACAGACACCACCGACATGGTCAGCACCGTACAGCCAGACAGAAAACTAATACACGAAACACTCATGACATCCAGTGCATCTAACACCGGCTTGATGATCACACCGCCGCCGATACCGCAGATGGAGCCCACGATGGATGCCAGCAGACTGACCGCAAAAAATACCACTATCATATTTCATTACACCTCCATTAACATGATGTAAGCATAACACTCACCCGGCAAAAATCAAAGGGATATAAAGCAAAACGTTTGCTTTATATCCCTTTTTGTACACTTTTATGCGCTCCGGCCCTGATGAGCCGCAGTTTTTACTGAGTTTTACACACTCAAATCTGCCTCCCGCATGATGGGCAGCGTTATTTACAAAACGATGTACTAGTGTTCTTCCCAGTCAAAAGCACATTTCACTGCTTTGTGCCATCCCCGCAACAGCCTTTTACGTTTCTCACTATCCATATCCGGAATAAACGTTCTGGACAGTGACCAATTATGCCTGATTTCATCCTTATCCTTCCAGTAGCCCACAGCCAGTCCTGCAAGATAGGCCGCTCCGAGAGCCGTCGTCTCAATGCATTCCGGTCTCAGAACATTTTTCTCCAGCAGATCGGATTGGAACTGCATCAGGAAATTGTTGGCACATGCACCGCCGTCTACTCGCAGATCCGCCAGCTGAATGCCCGCATCCTCCTCCATGGCTTTCAAAATATCATAAACCTGATACGCCAGTGATTCCAGTGTTGCCCGGACAAAATGTGCTTTAGTAAAACCTCGTGTAATGCCTACAACAGCCCCTCTGGCATACTGATCCCAGTAAGGTGCACCAAGACCTGTAAATGCAGGTACCACATAGCCTCCGGCTGTATCATCGACACTTTCAGCAACCCCCTCTGATTCCGAGGAACTCTTCAACAGTTCCAGTCCATCCCTCAGCCACTGAATCGCTGCACCTGCTACAAAGACGCTGCCTTCCAGGGCATATTCCACATGCGCATCTGTACCTGCCGCAATTGTTGTCAACAATCCCTTCTTGGATTCAACCGCCTGATGACCCGTATTCATTAATAAAAAGCATCCTGTGCCATATGTATTCTTAGCCATTCCCTCTTCAAAACAGCATTGGCCAAACAGTGCAGCCTGCTGATCGCCTGCTGCTCCCGCAAGGGCAATGGCACCGCCCGTTATCTGCGGATCCGTATAACCGTAAAGACAGCTGGATGGCTTCACTTCCGGCATCATGGCCATCGGAATATCAAGCACTTCCAAAAGCTTTTCATTCCAACAAAGACTGTGGATATCAAAAAGCATGGTCCTTGAGGCATTGGTATAATCTGTCACATGAATTTTGCCGCCGGACAGATTCCAGATCAGCCATGTATCAATGGTACCAAAAAGCAGTTCACCCTTTTTTGCTCTCTCATGGGCACCCATCACATGATCCAGTATCCATTTGATCTTTGTACCCGAAAAATAAGCATCCGGGATCAGACCTGTTGTCTTCTTAATAAAGTTCTCATATCCCTGATCCTTTAAATCCTCTATGACAGGCGCCGTTCTTCTGCACTGCCAGACAATGGCATTATAAATCGGCTTTCCTGTCTCCTTATCCCAGACAACTGTTGTCTCCCGCTGATTGGTAATGCCGATGGCTGCAATATTCTCCGTCGTCACACCGGCCTTATCCATAGCCTGCGCCATCACACACTGAATACTCTCCCAGATTTCCATAGGATCATGTTCCACCCACCCCGGATTCGGAAAAATCTGAGTAAACTCTTTCTGCGCCACGCTGACAATTCTGCCTCCATGGTCAAATAAAATGCATCTTGAGCTTGTGGTTCCCTGATCCAGTGAAATGATATACTCCGACATATGTAAAATCCCCCTTATTCCCCTTTTTGTGCTTCCCGAAAACTAAGGTCAAAATTCCGTCCTCTATGCACACGGATTATTGTCTCCTTTATTATAACACATTTGATTGTATTTATATAGATACAATACAACGCATCTGTTTTATCTGATAATTTCATTTATTGTCGATGAATTAACGGAATGTATTAATTCTCTTTTGTCATTTTCAATAATTTTTCATTTTATTAATGGACTTTTTCGTCATTTTGTATTATACTCAAATTATGTTTAACCACTCAGATCATCATTTTTATTATCTGAGCATCGGTACACTATTTATTTTTAGGCAATATATACAACGTCTTGTCCGTGAAGCACATCCAAAAGGCATCTTTTTTTCGTATATATTGTCAGGGGAAAGGGGCGACGTTTATGTTCGTGGAATTCATTCTTGCACTACTTCCTATCATCTGGCTTTTCATTGCCTTTCTTGTACTGAAAATGCCCGGCTACATCGGATGTCTGATCGCACTGGCTATCTCCATTGTAGAGAGTCTTGTTATTCCGGCATTCAGCCTGACAGTACCTGAAGCTTTGACCGCAGCCATTGAAGGTGGTATCGGCGCGATCTGGCCAATCTGTCTGATCATTCTGGCAGCCATGTTTACTTACAATATCTGTGTAAAAACAGGTGCTATGGAAATGATCAAACGCCTTCTTACATCTGTAACCAATGACAAGCGTGTCCTTGTTATGCTGCTTACATGGGGCTTCGGCGGTTTCATGGAAGAAGGCGTTTGATCATTTCCATAGCACCTGTTTTTACACAGA
>QFCH01001386.1_pt1 | contig 25450 bp, 13 predicted proteins | sample 5346071 | NCBI WGS metagenome assembly QFCH01 (sample SAMN09062255, study PRJNA434731) | Human gut metagenome, whole genome shotgun sequencing project. | isolation source: stool timepoint B chromium assembly | host: Homo sapiens | collected 2015
GTCCCCGCCGTGCAGCAGATCCGCGACCCACGCGCGGCCCGCGCGGAAGGCCTCGTCCGTGGTGCCCGGAGTAATCGCCGCGCGCACGCCGTCGACGCGCGGATAGGACCCCATGAAACGAACCTCCGGCGAGTACCGGTGCAGGCCCACGAGCGCAGCCTGGACGCGCTCCTCGCGAATGTGGCCGACGATGTCGATGCTGAACGTGTAGTTGCCGAGGCCGTCCCCGCTCGGGCGCGACTCAATGCGCGACAGGTCGACGCCGCGCGCCGAGAACTGCTCGAGGAGGGTCAGCAGCGCGCCCGACTCGTTGACGGGCAGGGCCACCTGGATGGTCGTCTTATCCGCGCCGGTCGGCGGGGGCACCACGCCGGGGCGGGCCACCAGGACGAAGCGGGTGATCGCGCCCGGGTTGTCGGCGACGTCGGTGAACAGGGCCTCCAGGCCGTAGGTGTTGACCGAGACCGCGTTGCACAGGGCGGCATCGAAGGAGGCGTCCCCGTCCGAGAGCAGCTCGGCGGCCGCCGCCGTCGACGTGGCGGGCACGTGAATCGCGCCCGGGAAGGTCTCTTCGACCCAGCCGCGGCACTGCGCCCACGCGTGCGGGTGAGTGCCGATGCGGCGGATATCCTCGGAGCGCGTGCCCGGCAGGACGGCCAGCTGGAAGACGACGTGCACGTGCATCTCGGCGACGATGACGAGGGGGTCGCCGTGCGAGAGGGAATCCAGCGTCGCGTTGACGCCGCCCTCGATGGAGTTTTCGATCGGGACGACGGCGCGGTCGGCCTCGCCGCGGCGCACCGCCGCGAGCGCCTGCGGAGCGCTCGTCATCGGCATGAGGATCGCGCCGGCGGGAGCGACCTGGTGGACAGCCTGTTCGGTAAACGTGCCGAAGGGGCCGAGGAAGGCGATACGAAGCTTGTCACCGAGGGGTGCGGGGCCGGGAATGTTCGTCGTCATGGTGTCAAGGGTAACGAGAGCACCGCGCGAGGTGCGCCCTCGTTTCAGCGCCGGGGGCGCATTGTGGCCAATCGCGCGGGTTTCGAGGGGCGCGCGGACCTCTTGTGGGCACGCCCGGGAATGGGCACGCCCGGGAATGGGCACGCCCGGGAATGGGCACGCCCGGGAATAGGCACGCCCCGGGAATAGGCACGCCCGGGAATAGGCACGCCCCCGGGAGGCAGGTCACGCACACCCCCAGGCAAGCGGTTCGGGCCTCAGCTACCGCCCCCGGGGACGCCGGTCGCGAAGGCGTCGCGTCCGCCGCCGGGGGTGATGTCGCCGCACGCGGTGATCTTCCACAGTTTCGCGGTGCCGCCCGCGTCGACGAGCTCGAACCCGGTGGACGTGTCGACGCCGTAGAGACCCGGGTTACGGGCGGAGCGCATGAAGTTGTAGTAGGCGCCGTCTTCTTCCTCGTAGAAGTGCGTGATGCCGAGCTTGCGCACGACCTCGCACACCTCGGGGTCGGTCGCGATGTCGTGGAAGTGCTGGGTGAGGACCTTCTGCGAGGCGCTGTCCGCGTTGACTGTGCTGAGCTGCGGGAAGACGGCCTTGCGTCCGCCGAGCATCTCGGAGTAGGCGGCGCCCGCGATTGGGTCGCCGAGGATGAGCGCATTGGGTGCGGTCGTGTACTTCATGCGGCGCAGCATGGCGAGTTCGCCGGTGGTGGCCATGCCGGGTTTGCCCAGGTGCGCGGGGTCGTACACGTAGGCGACCGCGGTGTTTCGCGCGTCGATTGCGCCGAAGCCGGACAGGACGAGGATGAGGAGTCCGACGCCCACCTGGATCGGCCAGCGCGGCGCTTCGATCTCGTCGTCGACGCCGCGTTCGGCGAGGATGCGCTGCAGGGACCTGGTCCACGCGGCGTGCAGAGCGTGGATGATCGCAGCGGCGCCGACGGCCATGAGGACCGTCAGCGCAATGTCTTCGACGCCCATGATGCGGCGGGCGTCCTTGTACCAGGGGGCCAGCAGGTACGTGCGCAGCGCCGAGTCGGGCGCGTAGGCGAGGCCGGTCAGGCCCGCAAGGATCAGGTAGGAGACGATCGGCCAGCACGGCAGGGGCAGCGCTTCTTCCTCGTCGGACGAGGCCGGGGCCCCCTCGTCTTCGTCCGCTTCCTGCGTGAGTCCGGCCTGTTCGGCGGCGCGCTCGAGGGGGTCGGGCCGACGCCAGAGCGCGTGCAGGCGCGCGGTCGCGGCGATGCCCGCAACAAGGAGCAGCAGCTGAATGAGGGTCCAGTAGGTGCTGCTCGGCGTGCTTGTGAAGGGCGGGTAGGGCAGGAATGCGTGGGCGAAGGCCTCGCCCCAGTTGCTGCCGTCGCGCCGGTAGGCACCCATCGCCTGGATCTTCGACGACGACAGCGCGAGGAGGGGTGCCGCGACGACGCCGAGCGCGAGGGCACCCCACGCGAGGGCGGCGAGCTGGCCTCGTCCATCGCGCTCGTAGGCCCGGAGGGCGAAGGATGCGAGAGAGGCCAGGAGGGGCGCGATCAGCAACGCGAGGATCGAGAACGCGGCGCTCGGGTGCGCGCCGACGAGGCCGAGGGCACCGATCAGCAGGAAGACGGCCTGCGGGATGCGGCGCATGAACGCGCGCACTCCGTCTCCGGCTCGCAGATCCGTGGTAAAGCGCCGGCCGACGACGATCGCGGCGGCGGCGAGCCCCGGGACCAGCGCGGTGCCGGTCGAGTTGGGCCACTGGTTGTACATGGTGAGTGCGTCGGCCGGCATGTTGAGCAGCATGCCGCCGATGACCGGCGCGGCGAGGAGGGCGCTGCGCGACGCGGTGAGCACCGAGACGAGGGCGGCCAGGCCGATCACCCACACGGCCATGAGGGCCAGGGAGGAGACGTTGGCGGTCTGGACGACCGAGTCGTAGCGCGCGAAAAGCGCGACGAACGCGTGCCAGCCCGTGGGGTAGTAGACGCTGCGGCCGCCGTAGAGCTCGTGGAGGCCACCGAAGGGGCTCGCGTCCTTTCCGTACAGGATCGCGTGCACGCCGTTCTGGTGGAAGGTCGGGTCCCACTGCTGGACGGGGTTGGCCGGGTCTGCGCCCGTGAGGAGAGGCCACGCGGCCACGAGGAAGCCGACGAGGATCGCTCCCCACGTGGAGGCGCGGACCGCCGCCTGCGCGCCGCCGATGGGCACGCGCACGCCGATGGCCTCGCGCAGGGGAACTCCCCGCAGGGAGAAACCGCCGTTGCTGCGGTGGAAGAAGCTCAGCGCCCACGCGGTCGCGCCACCGATGGCGCTCAGGCCGAGGACCGGCAGGGCGGTGGAGGGTTCCCACTCGATGTCGAGGGCCGGGTAGGCCACCGACAGGGCCGTGACGAGGCCAAACGTGAACGCGGGCGCGGCCCCAACCGCGACGAGCGACGAGCGCCCCCCGGCCCGCAGCCACATGAAGCCCGGCAGCACCAGGGCGACCATCATGGCCAGCAGGGTCGGAACCAGCATCCACCAGGCCAGCACGGATTACTCCTCCTCGGATGCGGCGCGGCGCTTGCCGATCATCTCGATGATGACGGGCAGGACCGACGCGAGGATGATGACGCCGAGGATGAGCGTCAGGTTGTCGTGCACGAAGGGAACGTTGCCCAGGAGCGCGCCCAGGAGAATGAAGCCCGCGCCCCACAGGAGCGCGCCGAGCGTGTTGAATGCCAGGAACTTCGGGTAGGGGTAGCGGGCCATGCCCGCGGCGATCGGGATGAACGTGCGCACGAAGGGAATAAAACGGCCGATGACGAGCGAGCGGCCGCCGTAGTTCGTGAAGTAGTGCTCCGCCTTCTCCAGGTGCTCCGTCTTAAGAACGCGGGCGTCCGGCTTGAAGAAGCGCCGTCCCCACTTGGCGCCCAGGAAGTAGCCGATTTGCGCGCCGATGAAGGCTGCGACGACGACGAGGAGGATCAGGGTCGGCAGGTGCAGGCCGAGGCGGTCGTGGAGCAGGCCCGCAGTGAACAGGAGGGACTCGCCGGGCAGAACCGGGAACAGGACACCTGACTCGATGAGGACGATGAGCATCGTGCCCCACAGCACCCACGGCCCCATGGCGACGAGCAGGGACTCGGGATTTTTAAACCACTCGATAACGGTGTGCAGCATCGACGGATCTGATGCGGTCACGAGTGTCGACCAGGTCACGATAGGGCCCTTTTCTGCCGGGAATGTATCACCCTAACCCTACCTTTGTTGACCACGAATATAGGATAGGCGGCATGAGGAAGCGCAAGGATTCACACGACGGCTCGCCGGTCGCTGACACAAACCTCCTCTTCGTCCCATCATCATCTGACGATTCCGCTGAGAACGGGGTCGACGCCCTCATGGGAATGATCGACGAGGCAGGGGCACAGCCCGCGCCACCGCCACCCCCCGAGGTACCCGCATCGGAGGCCCGCACGGAGGTCATGGCGCCCGTCGTCGTGCCCGACGCGACCACCGCCCCGGTCGCCATGCCCCCCAGCATTCCTCCCAGCATTCCTCCCAGCATTCCTCCCAGCCACGCGGACGCCGACCAGGGTGCCCCGGCCTCGTCGACGGTCGGCCACAGCGGCGTCGCGGTGCCTCCTCCACCGAGCCTTCCCACCGATTCCGATAGCGCCACCAATGCGGATGAGCCCGCCCCGGCCTCGTCCACGCCCGTGGCCACCGACAGCACCGAGGACGGGCACAGCGACGAGGAGGCGGCCCCCGCGAGCGCATCCGAGGAGGCAGAGAAGACCCCCTCCCCGGCCACCGGCGAGATCGCCGCGAACCTGCCGGTGCGCCGCATGCGCCTGCCCCGCCCCGTCTACATCGCCGACCGCATCACGAGCGTGCGACGCCGCCGCGAGGACGCCGTTGACGTCGTCATCTCCCTCATCGCGCTTTTCTTCATCTGGACGATCGGCGCGCTCGCCAGCGCGACCACGCGCGGCGTCACCATGGACGTGTTGAGTTTCCAGCTGGTCCGCAAGATCCTCATCCTGCCGGTGAGCATCACCGAGGGCCTTATCATTCTGACCACGCCGATCCTCGTGATCGTCACGCTCGCGCTGCGCAGACGCCTCCAGGCGATCATCCAGGTCCTGGTCACGAGCCTCGTGGCGGCAGTCGGCGGCTGGATCATCATCCTGCTGACGGGCCTGCTGCCCTCCGACCTGACCGCGCCGCTGAGCGTGGACCGCGCACTGGCCACCCAAGGCTCCCAAACCGGTATCGCGATTGCGATCAACCTGGTCATCGTCACCCTGTGCGCCCTGTTCGCCTCGGCGGGTGAGGCCCAGTCGATGAAGGCCATTAAGTGGGGCTGGACCGGCCTGTGGATCATCCTCATCCTGGGCGTGCTGCGCTCCTCCATGACGCTGCCCGTCGCCTTCATCTCCGTCTTCCTGGGCCGCGCGTTCGGCTCGGGCTCGCGGTGGATCATGGGCTACGACGACCAGAGGGCCAAGGGCGCGAAACTCGTCGAGGCGCTCCTCGGCATCGGCATCACACCCTCACGGATCGTGCGCACCGACCTCGACACCACCGAGGAACCCCTGGCGACCTGGGCCGTCGCCGAAGACTCGCGCGGCCACCTGACGCAGATGCCCGCCGACCTGGGCGACATGGGCGTCACGGTCACGCGCCACCCGGGCCAGGATCACTACCGCCACTACCAGGCGTGGAGCGACACGGGCCTCGCCTACGAGCTCATCGCCATGGATCCCGGCCAGGAGCTGACCGGCACCCTCCTCGAAATGTGGAATAACCTGCGTCTGCGCGGCATCAGCCGGTGGGTGTCCCCCTCGCTCAAGGCGCAGGCCGAGCGCTCCTCATTCACGACCCTGCAGGCGCTGCGTGCGGGCGTGTTCACGCAGGAGCCGATCGGGATCGCCTCGGCCTCGGACTCGATCATTCTGGTCATGTCCGCCCTGCCCCCGACGACGCCGCTGACGGAACTCGGCGAGGCCGCGACGGACGAGGTCTTGGACCGCGCGTGGGAGCAGCTGCACTTCGCGCACTCGCGCGGCATTTCGCACCGTGCTCTCACCCCTGAGGCCGTCGTCGTCGACTCCTCCTCCGACGTGTGGCTGCTCGATTGGGATTCCGGCGAGGTCGCCACGACCGAGCTGAATCAGTCGATCGACATCGCACAGATGCTGGTCCTGACCGCGCTGGCCGTGGGACCGCAGCGCGCACTCGAGGCCGGTCGACGCTGCGTGGGCGAGGAGACCCTCATCGCGTGCGCCCCCGTCATCCAGAAGCCCGTTCTTCCCGCGGCGATCAATCAGCGCCTGCGCCGTTCCGACCTGCTGGGCGAGCTGCGCGCGGCCCTCGTGGGCGACTCCGAGGCGGAAACCGCGCCGACGGCTGACCTGCAGCGCTTCCGCCCGCGCACAATCTTCACGATCGCGGTGGCATTCATCGCCGTGTTCATCGTCGTGGGTTCGCTGAACTTCAGCGACATCGTGACCACGGTCAAGAGCGCGAATCCATGGTGGATGCTCGCTTCTGCCGTGCTCGCCTGCCTCATCTGGGTCGGTTCCGCGGTCCCGCTTGTTGCCCTGTCGCCTGAGAAGCTGAGCCTGCGGGAAACCCTCATCGCCCAGGTCGCGGCCTCGATCATTACGATCGTGGCGCCCGCCGGTGTGGGACCCGCGGCCCTCAACCTGCGCTACCTGCGCAAGCGTCGCGTACCCACCGCGATGGCGGTGACGACCGTGACCCTCATGCAGATCTCGCAGGCGCTCATCACGATCATCCTGCTGCTCCTCGTCATGGTGATCGCCGGATCGTCGCTGTCTGTGTCGGTCCCCTACGGCACCATCCTGGGTGTCGTCGCGGTCGTCATGGTCGCGGTCGGCGTCATGGTCGCGGTGCCGAAGGTGCGCCGCTGGATCTGGTCGAAGATTCAGCCGACCTGGCAGCAGGTCTACCCGCGCCTCCTGTGGATCATCGGCCAGCCGCGTCGCCTCGCAGCGGTCGTGGGCGGCAACCTGCTGATGAACATCGGCTACGTGGGCGCGTTCTGGACGGCGCTGCTCGCCATGGGCGGTTCGCTGAACTTCTCCACGGTGTCGATCACCTACCTGACGGCGAACGCGGCCGGCTCGTTCATCCCCTCGCCGGGCGGTATCGGTACCGTCGAAACGGCGCTGACCTCGGGCCTGACGGTCGCGGGCATCTCCTCGTCGGTCGCCATCGCGACGGCCCTGCTCTACCGCCTCGTCACCTTCTACGGTCGCATCCCGCTGGGCTGGCTGGCGATGAAGTACATGGAAAAGAAGGACATGATCTAGGGCGCGGACTAACGCGCGCGGATCCGTCACACTATCCATTTACTTCAAATTAAGGCTAAATTTGAAGTAAATGGAAGCAATGCCTTCTCGACGAACATATCCACAGTCGCACCCTGACGACTGCCACCGCATCGCGGCAACCCTCGAACCCCTCCCTTCTTGTCAGTCACCGTCCCCTTCAAGGACACAGTCAACCCGACGCTGAAGATCTGACACCGGATACCACTCGAAACTCCGGCCGCGCCGAACACGTCTCAAATAGCCCTCATCCTCGAGTCCACGCAGGTCGGCGTGCGCAGTCTGAGGAGTGACCCTGTATTTGTTGGCATGCGCCGCCGCTGTCACTGTCATCATGGGATCACGCAAGGCTTCTTCGATGACGCCGATCTGACGGTTTGTGAGCGTCGTGGCACGCAGGCGATGCTTCACCTGATCCAGCTCCTTGGATTTCTTTGCCAGATAATCGTGCAGCTCGCGGATTCCACGCAGAATTATCCGCGCATGCCAGATCAGGAAGTAGGTAAGGTCGCCCTCATCCTGCTCAACTTCAAGGAATGAGCGAGCGTACTGTGCGGGCGCTCTATGCAGTAGTCGGGACACCGGAACGAAGTCCATCAGAGAGAAGCCCTCACGCAGCATCACCCACTGCGCAATGACGCGGGCCGTGCGACCGTTACCATCAACGAAGTAGTGGTCGTATCCCATCATGAAGTGAACAATGAGCGCCCTGACGAGGGGCGGCACATATTGCGTCGCATACTCACCTTCGCCATTCACGAAGGAACACAGACGCTCCAGGCGCTCGGGCAGCTCCGATGCGGACGGCGGAACATGGAGCGGTTGCTCCTCATTTTCTGTCCCGTAGATGCGAACCCTGCCCTCCCCCTCCCGCTGGAGGCGGCCAGCATCGCCCGGATCATCGAGCGTCCCCTCAGTCACGATCCGATGAACCTCACAGATAAACTCTGGAGTGAGCTTATCCATGAGACGCCCCCGCACAAATTCGAGGGCGAGAAAATTGTTTCGGATCATCCGCTCCGACCGCGTCTGCGGACGCCTCCCCTCCCGGAGCATCTTTTTCGCATCGCGCCTCGACGTGGAGGCTCCCTCCATCTGGGAGGATGTGATCGCCTCCTCGTACAGGGAGTTGATGAGGTACCTGTCTCGCGCAGCCTCCGTTGCAACCTCCCCGGGGAGCTCAACCTGACCTCGCGCCTGAGCGGTAATATCCTCATTCAGGCTCAAAAGGACATCGGGCAGATTAAAGGTCAAGGGTGTTGCGTCCTTCATCGTGAAGGGCGTCGGTCTAGCAGTGGTCGCTCGAGCACTGCGAACCGCGCACCACCAGGCCTCGCGGGTGAGCCCCTCGGGCACCGGCTCGGCCCGGAAGTAATACTCCCACGGCCGATACTCCGGATCATCAAGTCCACCAGCTAGCGCGCGAATAACAGACGAACGATGATCCTCATCCATATCCCTGAGGCTATTGAGAATACGGTCATAGAGTTCAGCCAGGCGACAGGGCGGAGGGGTCGGCTTCTTCATGACTGCTCCGTTCACGCTTATTTCAAATTACTTCTAATATTATCTTAATTTGAAGTAATTAGAAATACCCTCACCCCAAGTCCTGGATCCCATCTATGCGCAAAAGAGCGCACCCCACCTGCCTCGTACCGGCGCGAGGCAGCCGGATGTTCGCCTACTGGAGGCTGTTGTTGCCGTCCGGGTAGGCCGCCTGGACGCCACTCACCCCTCGGATCGTCTCCAGCGAACCGGCGGGCACGTGCAGGGCGTAGCCGCGCAGCGCGTTACGGTACTCGCGCTCCACAGATACGGACGCGCCCGGGAAGGACGCGGCCACGGCCTCGTTAATCGAGGCGAGGGTCGCCTCCCCGTCAGTGCCTTCCGCGAGCTGGACGATCACGACGACGGTGGCGTCGGCACTCTCGCTGCCGGATTGCGCGCTCGGGCCGCTTTGCCCATTCTTCGACGTCAGCGCGGTGTCGGGGTTGACCGTCGGCGAGGCCGGGGCCCCCGGAGCGGACTGGGCAGAGTCCGCGGGAGCGCCGGACTGCGACGCAGGTGTCGACGACGTCGCGGTGGAACAGCTCGCGACCGCGAGCGCGCACGTGCCCACCCCGGCCAGGAAAACGGCTGGTTTCTTCATGGTTATCTGCTCCTTACTGCGGGCATGCGCTGTCGCGCTGACGCCTCCAACATACCGCAGCGACCATCGACGTTGCGGCGTTAGTACATGCATGCGAACACCCGTGGGCGCGCATGAGACGGGGCCCGGGAGCGCTCGCAGTGAGCGTTCCCGGGCCCCGGCCTCGTGAATCGTGAATCGTGAATCGACGAATTGCAAATCAGCGAATCAGCGATTCAGAGCAGCGCGCACATCAGTGCACCCAGACTCCGTTCGCGTCGAACACGTAGGTGCGTCCGTTGATGACCTGCGTGCCGGTGAGCATGGCGCCGGAGGGTGCCAGGTAGTACCAGGAGCCACCCACGTTGACCCAGCCGGTCGCCATCTTTCCGGAGGCGTTCAGGTAGTACCAGGTACCACCGTCGTTCACCCAGCCGATGGCCATCGCACCGTTGCCGGTGAGGTAGTACCAGGAGCCGCCGTCGGCGACCCAACCGGTGGCCATGACCTTCGTGACCGGGTCGAGGTAGTACCAGGAGCCGCCGTCAAGGACCCAGCCGCCCACGAGGGCGCCGGACTCGTTCGCGTAGACCCACTGGCCGTCGGCGCGCTTGAGGAAGCCGGTCGCCATGTAACCGGAGGGGCCGAACAGGTAGTCCGAACCGTTGATCGTGAACCAGCCGTTCTTCAGGTAGCTCGCGCCGTCGGCGCAGGCGTACCACCAGCCGGCCGCGTCCTTCACCCAGTGGCCGCCGTCGGTGCTCGTGCAGGCGTCGGTCGTGCCGGTGTTGTCGCTGGGCAGGTTGAGGGTCGCGGCCTCGGAGTGGTTGAGGCCGTAGTCCCATGCCAGCAGGTACGGGTGGGCGATGACGTTGCCGGAGCCGCCCTGGTCGGTCCACGCGGAGTTGATGTCCTTGAAGGGGATCTCAACGTGGTAGGCGCGCGAGCCGTCAGCCGCGGTGGTGGCCTCGTTGTCGGTGAAGATGTGGCGGTAGAACCACAGGCCGTCGGCCGGGTCGTGCAGGTCGATCGCGGCCAGCGGCGACGCATCCGTCACGTCGAAGGACAGGACGGTGTCGGCACCCTCACCCTTGTACTCCAGGTTGGAGACGACGGGCGCGACCGTGTCGATGCGGAACTCGTAGGAGATCGACTGCTCGGCCTGCGAGGGGCCATCGTTGTGCGCGGAGAGCGTCAGCTTGTACTCGCCATCGGGCAGGTTCTTGTATGCGTCGGCGCGCGCATCCAGGGACATCGGATCGTGTCCCTGCTCGAGCCACGTCATCTTGCCGGTGGAGGGATCCACGGCGGACTTCCAGTTCATGAATCGCGTGAAGGACGCGACCTTCTCCCCGGCGGCGTTCGTGTACGCGGCGTTGACCGTGTGGACGCTGCGCAGCGTGCCGGTGCGGGGCTGGAGAACCGTGGGAGCGCCCGAGGCGTCCGAGCGGGAGATGATGTTCTGGCTCGGGTTGGGAAGTCCGATACGATCGGCGTCCTTGACCAGGGGGTTGTATCCCAGCTGCTGGCCCGTGGTGCCGTTGTAGACCCAGGAGGCGAGCGTGTGAGCGCCGTCCTGCGAGGCGAGCGCGTCGAAGATGGGCGCCTTACCCCAGTCGCCGTAGAAGCCCAGGTAGGGCACGGTCAGGTCAGGCTGAGACGCAGTCTTCGAGGTGAAGCGCACGAAACCGTCGAGGAAGGTGCCGTTGGGCGTGTTCTGCGCGACGTAGGAGTCGAACGCGGCGCGAGGCGTGACGTCCACGCCCACAGTCGCCTCGCCCGAGGCCGGAACGGTGATGGTCGCGCCCTCGCCGGTGCCGCTCACGGCAGCGCCGGAGTAGGCGATGTCAACACCCTTGCCGCGCCAGTCGGAGGTGTGTCCGGTGAAGAACCCGCCGTCAACGATCTCGGAGAGCGCCTGCGTGTTCAGGGCGTAGGTGGCCTCGGCGCCGGAGAGATTGTGCAGCGTGACGTCGAAGTGCCACCCCTTGGTGCCGTCGCCCAGGTCGGCCTTGGGTCGGGACTGCTCGGGGGCGCCCACCACGGTCGGGTACACGGACGAGGTCGTGGCAGCCAGGACGTTCGTCAGACCCGAGCCCTGCTTGCGCGGGGAGTACGGGGCGCCGGAGTCCTCGAGCGGGTCGGCGATGGGGGCCGCCGTGCCCATGATGAGGTTCTGGACGACGTCAACCTTTTGGCTCGCGCTCATGGACGCGAACAGCGGATCGTTCTGGACGCGCTCCAGGACAACGGCGCTGACGCCCGCCATCTGCGGGGTGGCCATGGACGTGCCGGACATGAACTCGTAGTTGCCGCCGGGCACGGACGAGTAGATGTTGCCGCCGGGCGCACTGACCTCGGGCTTGAGGCGCAGGTCGGGGGTGACGCCCCAGGAGGAGAAGCTCGACATGGAGTACTTCGCGCTGGGGGGCACCACCTTGCCGGGGGCGACGCTCAGGTGGTGGTCGGCGGCGGCCAGCATGGCCTCGCCGTCCGCCTGCGAGATGAACGCGGCAGGCACGCCGTCGGTCGCCAGGCTCATGACGACGAGCGAGTCACCGGGCACGTTGTTGTAGACGATGAAGCCGGCGGGCTTGGAGCCTGCGATGTTGTTGAACTTGTCCTGGAACGTGAGGGAGCCTCGCTTGACCAGCACGATCTTTCCGGCGAGGCCCTCGGGGTACTTGGCCTTGAGCGCGGCGCCGTCCTCGGCCGAACCGATGCCGCCGTCAACGTACTCGAAGGGGCCGCCGGTCAGGTCGGACAGGTCGGGCATCTTCTGACCGTCGGCGCCGCCGGCGCGCTGGTAGGGGATGTCGCGGTCGCCGACGGTGAAGGCGCTGTGTGCCAGCGAGTTATCGACCGAGGCCACGGACACGACGGAAGAGTAGGACGCCGGCTCGCACAGGACCGAGGAGTCGGGGTCCGAGGCGTAGGGCAGGTTCTTGCCGGACAGGTTGCCGTATCCGGCGGTGTACTCGTTGCCGGCGGCCGCATTCACGGTCACGCCCGCGGCCTGCAGGTTCTTGAAGACGGTGGCGTACATGGAGTCGGCTTCGTTGTCCATGCCGCCGGTCTGTCCGAGGGACAGGTTCACGACGTCGGGGTGCAGGATCACCATGTCGTCGAGGGCGGCGAGCAGCGCCGAGTCCGGGATGCCGCCGTTGCTGCTACGGGCGACCTTGGCGACGATGATCTGCGCGTCGGGCGCGATGCCGACAATTTCGCCCGCGTTGCCCGCGGTGATGCCGGCGACGTGCGTGCCGTGCGATCCGGCTTCGCCGGTCGGCGAGGGGTCGGGGTCGTTATCCGCGTAGTCGTAGGCGAAGGGGAACTTTTCCGACACGTAGGTGCCGGTCTTTCCGTCACCCAGCTGGGGGGTCAGGGATGCGACCTTGTCCGCTGAGAGCGCGGGGGTTCCGTGCAGCGCGCCCGCGAACGCCGGGTGCGTCATGTCCACGCCCGTGTCGATGACGGCGACGACCTTGCCCTCACCCTTCTGGGTGATCTGGTCGGCATGCATCATCAGCTGGGGGCTGAGGTTGGCGGGGTCCTGGGCGGCGGTGCGGGCGGAGTTCGTCGCACCCTCGCCAGCGACCTGGTCGTCGGCGCCTTCAACGTGGGTCTCGCGGTCGAGGAACGCGGCCTTGACGCCGCTCACCGCGCGGATCGCGTCGAGGGATCCGGCGGGGGCGTTCAGCGCGAAGCCCTTCAGGGCGTTGTCGTACTCGCGCTCCACCTGGGCGGAGGCACCGGGGAACGCACCGGCCACGGCCTCGTTGATGGAGGCGAGAGCGGCCGCGCGGTCGGCGCCGTCGTCGAGCTGGACGACGATGCTCACGACGGAGGCGGGGTCCACCTCGTCTGTCGCCTGGGCCTGATCGGTCTGGGTGGTCTGCCCGCTCTTCGAGGTGAGCGCGGTATCGACGTTACCGACGGGCAGGGACGAGGCCGTGGCGCCCGCGTCGGGTTGGCTGTCCGCGCCGGTGGGCGGGGATGCGAGGGTCGCGGGGCCAGCAACCACGAGTGCCGCGGTGCCGGCCAGCGCGAGGAGCGTCGCTGGTTTCTTCGTTGTCATCTACCTACTCCAATGTGTTGACAGGCGGTCGCGTAAGAACGAGGAGAGGACCGCGTCTATTGGCCGCCATGATCAAGATACCGCAGACAAGTCTTGTGACAAGCTTTGTTTCACGTAGAGAAACACCTGACGATTATTTTACCCAGTAACGGATTCCGGGCCCGAGAACGCTTATACAGCAACGTTCTCGGGCCCGGAAGGCAGTATTGACAGATTCAGGACATTCGGCGCTTATCGCACCCAGGCACCCGAATCGTCAAACACGTAGGTACGCCCGTTGATCACATGCGTGCCCGTCAGCATCGCGCCGGAGGGTGCCAGGTAGTACCAGGTTCCCCGATCCTTGATCCAGCCGGTCGCCATCTTTCCGGAGGCGTTCAGGAAGTACCAGGTACCGCCGTCTTTCACCCACCCGATGGCCATCGCACCGTTGCCGGTGAGGTAGTACCAGGAGCCGCCGTCGGCCACCCATCCGGTCGCCATGACGTGAGAGGCGGGGTCGAGGTAGTACCACTGGCCGCCATCCTTCACCCACCCGCTCACGAGGGCTCCATCGGAGTCGGCGTAGACCCACTCGCCGTTGGTGCGCTTGAGGAAGCCGGTCGCCATGTAGCCCGACGGCCCGAACTGGTAGTCGCGGCCGTTGATGGTGAACCAACCACTCTTGAGGTAGCTCGCCCCATCGGCGCAGGCGTACCACCAGCCGACGCTATCCTTCACCCAGTGACCGCCCTCGGGGTTCACGCACGGGCTGGGTGTGCCCGGGTTGGCGCTGGGCAGGTTGATCGGGAAGATCTCGGAGGGGTTGAGGCCGTAGTCCCACGCGAGGATGTAGGGGTTGGCGATGACGTCGCCGGTGCCGCCCTGGTCGGTCCACGCCTGCTTGATGACGCTGAGCGGGATCTCGACGTGGTACGTGTACCGGCCGTCGGCACCGACGCTGCCCTCATCTTCGGTGAAGACGTGGCGGTAGAACCACAGGCCGTCGGCCGGGTCGTGCAGGTCGACAGCTGCCAGCGGCGAGTCGTCGGTGACGTCGAAGGTGACGACGAAGCCCTCATCCTTGCCGGAGTACACCAGATCGGAGATGACCGGGGCCTTCGTGTCGAGGCGGAAGTTGTAGGAGATCGACTGCCGGGCAGACGACGGACCGTCGTTGGATGCCGCGATTTGCAGCGTGTAGGCACCGTCGGGCAGCTGCGCGAATTTCTCCGCGTTCGCGTCGAAGGCGGTGGACTCGTGGTAGGCCTCGACCCAGGTGTTCTCCTCGGTGCTGGTCAGGTAGACGGACTTCCAGTTCTGGTGGTTGGTCACGGAGAAGACCGTCTCCCCGGCCTCGTTCGTGTAGGTGCTGGTCAGCGAGTGGACGCTGCGCAGCGTGCCCGTGCGCGGTTCGAGGATCGTCGGGGCGCCCGAGGCCGTGGACCGCGAGATCACGTAGCGCTGCGGATTCGGGTTACCACTGCGGTCGGCCGCCTTGACGAGCGGGTTGTAGCCGAGGGAGGTGCCGGTCTGGCCGTTGACGATGTCCGAGGCCCGGGTGTGCGCCCCACCCACAGAGGCGAGCGCGTCGAAGATGGGGGCCTTGCCCCAGTCGCCGTAGAAGCCCAGGTAAGGCACCGCCAGATCCGGCTGGCCGTCGGACTTCGAGGCGAAGCGCACGAAACCATCCAGGAACGTGCCGTTAGGCGTGTTATCAGCGACGTAGGACGCAAACTCACTACCCGGCGTCACGTCAATACCGACGGTCGCCTCACCGCTCGCCGGGACCGTCACCGTCGCGCCCTCAGCCGACGCAGAAGCCGCACCCGAGTACGCGACCTCCACGCCATGGCCTCGCCAATCCGAGGAATGCTCCGTGAAGAACCCACCGTCCACGATCTCCGACAGAGCCTGCGAGCTCAGCTCATAGGTCGCCGCCGTGCCGGACAGGTTATGCAGCGTGACATCAAAGTGCCAGCCCTTCGTCCCGTCCCCCAGGTCTGCCTTGGGACGAGACTGCTCAGGCGCACCCACCACGGTCGGGTACACCGACGAGGTCGTCGCCGCCAGCGCGTCCACCAGGCCCGCACCCTGCTTACGCGGGGAATAGAGCGCGCCCGTCGTCTGAGCCGCATCCGTCAGAGGACGAGCCGTGCCCATGATGAGATTCTGCACCACATCGGCCTGCTGGCGCGCACTCATCGACGCAAACAACGGATCGGACTGGACGCGCTGGAGGACGATCGCGCTGATACCAGCCATCTGGGGCGTGGCCATTGAGGTGCCCGAGGTCTGCTCGTACGCACCGTTCGGTATCGACGAGAAAACGTTGCCACCGGGCGCAGCGATCTCCGGCTTGAGGCGCAGGTCCGGGGACACGCCCCACGAGGAGAACTCCGAGGCCTCGTAGATGGAGGACTGCGGCAGGACCTGTCCCTCGGCGATGGAGAGCGTGTGTTCGGGGGCGTCCAGCATGGCTTGGCCGTCAGCCTGGGAGATGAACGCGGCGGGCATGTCCTGCGTCGTCAGGTTCATGATGATGAGCGAGCCGACGGACACGTTGTTGTAGACGAGGATGCCCGCGGGGTGCAGGTCGTAGAGGTTCTCGACCTTCTTCTGGTAGGTCATCTTGCCGCGCGAGACCAGGGCGATCTTACCGGCGAGGCCGTCCGGGTATTTCTCCTTGAGGGCGGCGACGTCCTCCTCGGAGGCGAACCCGGCGTCCACGTACTCGTAGGTGCCGGCGGGCAGATCGGAGAAGTAGGCGACCTTCTCGCCGTTCATGCCGCGCGAGCGCTGGTAGCCGATATCCTTCCCGTTGACGGTGAAGGCATTACGGATGAGCGCGTTTTCGACGGAGGCGACGGCGACCACCGAGGAGTAGGTCGCGGGCTCGTCGATGACCGAGGAGTCGGGGTCCGAGGCGTAGGGCAGGCCCTTGCCGGAGTTGTTGCCGTACCCGGTGGAGAAGGCGTTGCCCGCGGCCGCGTTGACGGTAATACCCGCGTCCTGGAGCTTCTTATACACGGTCGCGTAGACCGTGTCGGCCTCGTTATCCATGCCGGCCGTCCAGCCGAGCGACAGGTTGATGACGTCGGGGTGCAGGACCAGCATGTCGTCGAGGGAGGCGAGCAGCGCCGAATCCAGCAGCGCGTCGTCCTCACTGCGCGTCACCTTCGCGACGATCACCTGAGCATCCGGAGCGGTACCGATGATCTTGTCGGCGTTGCCCGCCGCGATGCCGGCGACGTGCGTGCCATGGAAGCCGGAGCCGCCCTCGCGCGGCGACGCATCGTTGTCACCATCCGCATAGTCATAGGCGAAGGGGAACTTCTGCGAGATGTAGACGCCGGTCTTGCCCTCACCCAGCTGGGACGAGAGCGCAGCGACCTTCTGCGGGGTGAGCGCGGGCGTTCCCGCGAGCGCGCCCGTGAACGCCTGGTGGGTCGTGTCGACACCCGTGTCGATGACGGCGATGACCTTGCCTTCGCCCTTTTGCGCGACCTGGTCGGTGCGCATCATCAGCTGGGCACTCAGGTTGGCGGGGTCCTGCCCGCCGTTTTGCGAGGCCTCGAGGCCTCCCTCGGCATCGAGGGTCGCGCCGTCGTTCACGTGTCCCTCACGCTCGAGGAACGCTGCGCGCACGCCCGGGGCACGACGGATCGCGTCGAGCGCACCGGCGGGAGCCTTGAGAGCAAAACCCGTCAGGACGTTATCATACTCGTGCTCCACCTGGGCCGAGGCACCGGGGAACTGAGCAGCCACAGCCCGGTTGATCTCGCTGATCGCGCCCTCGCGGGATGCGCCATCCTCGAGCTGGACGATGACGCCGACGACGCGCGCCGGATCCTCATCGTCGGCACTCGAGGCGGGCGCGGACTGCCCGGTCTTCGAGGTGAGTGCAGTGTCGATATCGCCCGCAGGCAGGGACGCCGCTGCGCCATCGCGGGCGCCGGACGGGCCCGCGGACAGGGGCGAGGCCAGGGTGGCCGGCCCGGTGACCGCGAGCGCGCACGCGCCGACGAAGGCGAGGAGGGCAGCCGGTTTCTTCGTTGACATAAGCCTTCTCCAAATGTGTTGGGGGACGGCGTGCCGGTGGCATCCGGTACATCGGTGTACCAGCCGTCTCCTCACAAAATACCGCACATAGCACGAGTGACAATCACGGTATTGCTTATTGATACGTGAAGCGGAGCTGAAGCGTCTAACGAGAAGCCGGGCCCGGGAGCGCGTTGCTGCGTTCCCGGGCCCGGACTGTTACCTGTCGGCGAGGCCTCGATCAGATCACGGGATCCACACGCCCGAGGCGTTGAAGGTGTAGCTGCGGCCGTTGATGGCCTGCGTGCCGGTCACCATGGCTCCCGAGGGGGACAGGTAGTACCAGGCGCCGCCCAGGTTGATCCAACCGGTGGCCATCGCACCGGAGCCGCGCAGGTAGTACCAGGTGCCATCGACGATGACCCAACCGATACGCATCGCACCGTTGTCACCCAGGTAGTACCAGGAGCCGCCGATCGCCTGCCAGCCGGTGAGCATCGCGCCCGAGCCGTGCAGGTAGTACCAGGTGCCGCCCAGGTTGATCCAACCGGTGGCCATCGCACCGGAACCGTGCAGGTAGTACCAGGTGCCACCGTCCATGACCCAACCAGTGCGCATCGCGCCGTTGTCACCCAGGTAGTACCAGGTACCGCCGATCGCCTGCCAGCCGGTGAGCTGAGCGCCGGAGGCATCGTGGTAGTACCAGGTGCCGCCGTCCATGACCCAACCAGTGCGCATGTAGCCACGTCCATCGAAGCGGTAGGTGCGGCCGTCGATCACCGCGGAGGTGTTGGCCGGGTAGGTGCCGTCAGCGTTGCGGTACCACCAGCCGATCGAGTCCAGCATCCAGGCGCCCGAGGGGGCAGGCTGGGGCTGGGGCTGCGGATCGGGAGCAGGCTGCGGATCGGGCTGCGGCTGAGGCTGTGGCTGTGGCTGGGGATCGGGCTGAGGCTGTGGCTGGGGCTGCGGATCGGGCTGTGGCTGTGGCTGGGGATCGGGCTGAGGCTGAGGCTGTGGCTGGGGCTGCGGATCGGGCTGCGGCGCGGGGTCGACCCAGGGAGCGGGCGCTGTCACATCGTGCTTCACAGACTTGACGACAGCGATCGTCGTCGCGCTTGCCTCGGTTCCGTCGGGCAGAGTAGCGGTCAGGTTCACCTGATCCCAATCAACGACGTTACCGCCGGTGATCGTCGCGCTCTTGCCGTCCTCGGCCACCTTCAGGATGACCACGCCGTCATACTCGAGGCTCCAGGACAGGGTGGCATCCTTGAACTTCTCGGGCAGCAGCGGCTTGAGGGTGACAGTCTCGCCCTCCTCGATGTCCGCGCGAAGGTAATTGACCGCAATCTCATCCTTGCCCAGCTCGCTGGCGCAGACCTGGACGGTAGCCATCACCGGGTCGAAGGCCGTGGGATCCATGTAGTCAGCGACGGCTCGGACGTCCGAGCAGCCCTCCTTCAGGGCAGTCACGCGGCCCGAGCGATCATCGACATTCAGGACGTCGATATCGTCACCAGTCCAGTTGACTTTCGTCATGTTGGCGTTGTCCGGCTTGTGCGTGACGCCGATGTACGTCTGCTGACCGACAGTCATGTTCAGCTGACCGGACTCGATACCGAAGTCGAGGGAGCTCATGGCGATGGGTTCGATCGCGACATCGGCGCGCTTAGACGGCAGACCGTCACTGCCCCAGGCGACGAGCCTGACGGTCGCGGGGAGGGCATCGGTGTGGCCGGCCTGAGACCAGGCCGCCTGAATGTCGGAGAACTTGATGGTGAAGAGGTAGTGGTGAAGGCCATCGTCGGTGACATTGCCGGGGAAGTCGACGACACGATGGTAGAAGATCGCGTCGGTCGCGGGGTCACGCAGGTCAATGCTGGACAGCCCGGGATTGTCAGTGACGGAGAAGGTGACCTGACCGCCGATGCCCTCGCTCGTGGTGGCGAGGTTGGAGATCATTGGCCCATACGCGTCGGGTGCGGGGGTTGCTGCCAGGGCAGGAGCGCCGAAGGCGACACCAGACGCTGCCATTGCGCCGGTCGCCAGGGCTGCGATCAACGCCCTGTGAAATGTGTATGACATGCTCACTCCAATGTTGATTCATGCGAGCCATACCGACCGGTTAGGTTCATCGGCTCACAATCCGCACGATACTGCGCAACCAGATACCTAGCAACGGCTTACTGGCTTACCATTCAGTAGCTACAAGGCATTCTGAGGGGAAATTAGGCACCTCGCAGCGCTCCGGTCAGCATAGTTTCAACACAGTCTCTGACCAATGCACATATGTTCAATGACAAAAGCACATATGTTCACCGAAATGCGCCCGAAAAAGCAAACTTCTCGGTCATAGAGATTTCATTTGACACGGTAAATTCCGCGTAGAACCGACTGCAAGTAGCACGTCATAGGCCACGCGCTTGACAAACAGATCAGGACGCGCTGCGCACACCTACTGGCGGTCAGACAGCTCCAGGTTCGCCCGCACGACGATGCCGATACGACGGACCATCGCCTCGTCCACCCAGGACCCGTCGAGGGCCGCCAGACGCGGGTGGGTCGGCGCCTCGTCGAAGAGGCGATCAAAGCCGAGGATCGCCCTCCACAGGGGGATCAGCTCCTCGTTATAGGTATGGCCGTGACCGCCGGGGGCGGTGCCCGCGACGGGCAGGTCGGCGAGCACCTGAATGAAGGTCACGAAGCGCGTGAACTCGACGAAGCGGGACACGTCGCGCCCCGCCCGCTCGCGCAGCCAATCCGGCTGATTCCACAAGAGCTTACGGTTCCACCACACGACCGGGTCGGAGGGGTGCTGAGCATAGACGAGGCGCGGGAATCTCCACGGACCCAGCTCGCGCCCGTACAGGTCGGTGCGCAGGTCGGAGGGTTCGTTCACGAAGCGCACGCGCCGCCCGTTGTAGACGACGGGCGCCACCTCGGGGCTGCCCTTGTGGCGCTCAGCCGTCAGCTCGGCATGCATCGGCGTGAACGCCGGGGTGCCCACCCACAGGGCGCCGTCCACCTGCTCCAGCGCCTCCTCGACCGAAGAGAACACCGACTGCGAGGCGAAGGCCCCCAGGGACTCGCCGCACACGAAGAGCGCGGGACGGTCGGCCTCGTCCATCGTGTCGAGCTCGGCGCGCACCGCGCGGAAGAGGGCAGCCGACGCCTCCTGCGCGGGCTCGAGGCCGGTCAGCCAGTTAAGCGCCGACGGCACGTAGGAGTACTGCAGCGAGGCGGTCGCGCAGTTGCCGCGCGTGAGGAACTCGAGGGGTTGGACCTGCCACTCGTCGACCCAGCCGGACCCGGTCGACGCAGCGATCAGGATGACCGCGCGATCGAATGCGCCCGTGCGCCGCAGCTCGGCGACGACGGTCGCCGCGGCCACCTCAATGCCCGCCCCACCCGTGGGCATGCCGGAGTAGACGCGGATGGGTTCCATGGCCTCGCCTCCGCTGACCTGGGCAATATCGAGCCGCGAGGGGCCTCGGCCAAGGAAGACGCGCCCCTGACCGCCGACCGACTCCCACGTGACGGGCGAGGCCGGGGAGGCGGAGCGCTCGGGAACGAAGGGCTTGTAGATGCCGCGCGCGGTGCGCGTGTTCATCTGCTCGGCGTGATGACGGAAGAAGCCGATGCCGCCGCGCAGGATCACGTTCGAGGTCAGGAAGAAGACGATGACGGTCAGGATCGCGACGCCGGCGACGACGGCAATCGGGTGCGGCATGTAGTCACCGAGCGCCGCGATAAGCATGCGCCCGAGACTGTTCAGGGCACCCACGATCGCGATGAGGCACCATGCGACGACGACGGTTCCGGCGGTTCCCAGGAGGTACTCGCCGAAGGTCTCGCCCGGCATGTTGACAAGTCTGGCGGCGACGCGGGCCCGGCGATACGACTGGATGACGGCGTAGAGCCACCACATCGCGAAGAGTACTGCGGCGCAGGCGCGGAAGCCGATCTCGACGGGCTCGGATGCGCGGATGGTCAGGCCCGTCATCGCGATAATGCGGGCACCCACGTTCTGGACGATGACGCCCGCGACGTACCCGCAGGAGACGAGGACGCCCGAGGCGACCGCGTGCCACGCCCAGGAGCGCGCCATCAGCGACGGCGCCACGCTCACCGCATACATGGCGAGGGCAGCGATCACTCCCAGAAACGACAGACCCATGGTCCCCATTGTGCCAGGGGCGGCCTCGCGCTTCAGGAGGGGCACGAGGCCGACGGTCCCACGCGCGATCGTATTGTCCACGAGCTGGGCGAGTGCGCGTGCCACCACTTCCCGATCGCGCATTCCACGTTCCAGCTCGAATGCCCCGAGCATGCGAGCCACGAGCACATCGAGCACTAGCTCGGCAACCCCTGTCGCTTGACAGGCGGTCAGTGTGTTTGCAGGTTGATGGAATGAGCGCAGATGTTGGGTTTACTCCGGGCAGGCTGGTTGAGGCTGCCCGGGGTATTGAAGCTAACGCTGAGCCTTTTTCTCAGGCGGTGTCGATGATCGGCGAGGATGTGACGTCCGCGTCGGAGGGGATCAACGGTCCGTTCATGGAGCCGTTGGGCAATGCGCTGACTATGTGGGGTGATTCCCTGAGTGCGTTGTTTGATGACTTAGAGCGTTTGGCCGAGGCTTTGGTGGGCGTCGAGCGGTCTTTTGGTGCGTGCGAAGAAGAAATTATGCAGTCGTTGGTTCAGGCGACTTCCGGATCGGAGCCGGGCGGGGATTCGTCGGGTGGCGGCTTGTACGACGAGCTGATGCGGCTGTCCCAGCCGGTATCATGATGGGGGGTTGTCAATGAGTAGCGATTCGATGCTGGTCTTTGAGGAGGCCTGTGCCACTGAGATGGCTCAGGCTTTGACGTCCGCGTCGGAGGGGATCAACGGTCCGTTCATGGAGCCGTTGGGCAATGCGCTGACTATGTGGGGTGATTCCCTGAGTGCGTTGTTTGATGACTTAGAGCGTTTGGCCGAGGCTTTGGTGGGCGTCGAGCGGTCTTTTGGTGCGTGCGAAGAAGAAATTATGCAGTCGTTGGTTCAGGCGACTTCCGGATCGGAGCCGGGCGGGGATTCGTCGGGTGGCGGCTTGTACGACGAGCTGATGCGGCTGTCCCAGCCGGTATCATGATGGGGGGTTGTCAATGAGTAGCGATTCGATGCTGGTCTTTGAGGAGGCCTGTGCCACTGAGATGGCTCAGGCTTTCCGTCAGAGAGTCCTGGTGGTTAAGGATTTCATTCCTGATGTCAGTGCTGACATTAGGGCTGCTGTGGGCGATTGGACGGGTGAGTCTCGTCAGGCGTGCGATGGCGCGCTTAAGCGCCTGGAAAAGCGCGGTGAGGAATTGGCGGATGTGTTGACGGCGGCAGCTGAGGCGATGGAGAAGATCCTGGCGGAGGGTCAGCATGCTGAGTCTAAAGCGTTTGCGTGCATCGACGGTTAAGGATTGGCGATCGTGAGTGATTTTAAGGTCGATGTGGAGGCCATGTCCTCGTTCGTACAGTCGTTGTCTTCTTTTGAGGAGGCGGCCAAGGAGTACGACGTGGAGGATTGGGTGCCTAACTCGGGGATGCTGGAGAATCCTGAGGTGTGGGAGCGCACGAACGCGTTCCAGGACACGTGGGAAAAAGGCACGAACGACTTGCGTGATGAGATCAAGGCTGCCTCCAGTGCGGTCAGTGGCGCTCTAGGTGCTTATAGCGAGTACATGGATAAGGCTAAGGAGTACATGACGACTGTTCAGACGGCTGCTGAGGCGCTCGGCCAGTCGCCCGTCGTTGGTTCGGGGGCGTGATCTGACGTGGGTGTTGTTGCCCGTGGTGCGCCAGTTTTTTCGATCGGTGGGGATCCTGGTGGTATTTCGACGCGCGCCGCGGTGATGATGGCTCGCGCCGACGAGTTCGGGAATATCCATTCTGGTTTGTCCTCCCTCAACGCTGATGGGTGGGAGGGCCGGGCGGCGGATCATTTCCGTTCGAAGTTCAAGGTGCAGGTCCAGGGCTGGGTGGACGCCCAGGAAGCGTTCTCGTCGGCGTCCGAGGCCTACTCGTCGTATGCGTCGACGCTGGCGTCGGCGCAGTCCCAGTGTGATGGGATTCGCGTCCGTTGGGAGCAGGGCCGCGACGCGGTCCAGCAGGCGCAGAACAATCAGGCTGATGCGCGCAGCGAGGCCGCCGCATATGGTGTTTTGCCCGTGTTTGGTGCCTCTTGTAATGAGGGTCCGGGCCGCTCGGCCATGGCGGCCGCAGAAGCTGATTTCCAGACGCTGGTCGATCAGGTCAACGAGGCCGATGACCTGCTGATTACCGCATTGAATGCGGGTATTACGAAGCTGCCCGAGCGCACGTGGTGGGATGCGGTGACCCGCACGGCTGGTTCGATCCTGGGCGGCGCCTTCGAGGCCGTTGTCGAAATCGTGAAGCTGGTATGGAAGCTGAGCGGCGGCGAGGGCATGTGGGACTTCGGCCGCGTACTCATGGGCGACATGACCCTGGAAGAGTACGACATCAAGCATAGAGAGATACCCACCGAGACGTTGGCGGCCATGGCGAAGGCGCTGTGGAACGATCCCGTGGGCTTTATGAAGGCTGTCGGCAAGTCGCTGATCGACTGGGATACGTGGACCGACGATCCCGGGCGCGCCATCGGTCACCTCCTGCCCGACGTGGTCCTCGCGATTGCGACGATGGGTGGCAGCGCCGGCGTGTCCGCCGGCGAGAAGGCCCTGACCGGCGGAGCTCGTGCTCTTCGCATCGGTAAAGAGGTCATCAAGGCTATTTTGCCTATTAGCCCCGACGATATTCGTTCCCTGGCTAAGCTCGGCAAGAACCTGGTCGGCAAGCTGAGCGCCCACGGTTTGAATACCGCGGCGGATGTCGTGGATCTGGCGAACACCGCAAAGCACCTGGCCGGAGCAGCCGACCACGCTCACGACGCCGCTCATGCCGTCAACGGCATGGCTGGCGCCCTGGACGGGGTCGGTGACGTGGGCCGCGCAGCGAGGTCTGGTGGGGCCCTCGGGGATACCAGCCACGCGACACACGCAGTCGGCGGGGCCGCCGATGCTGCTGGTAGCGCCAGCCACGCGACGCACGCCGCTTCTGGCGGTGGCGGTATCGCCAGCGGTGCGAGCAGTGCAGGCCATGCAGCTTCTGGTGGCGGTGGCTTCGCCAGTGGCGCGAGCCATGCCGCAAACGGTGCCGGTAGCGCCAGCCACGCCGCTCACGCTGGCGGCAACGCCGCAGACGCTGCAGGCAACGCCAGCCACGCCGCAGACGCTGCAGGCAACGCCAGCCACGCCTCGCACGGTGGTGCGGATGTCAAGGATTCTGCTCTTCCGCCCACGGATCCGGGCCACCGCTCCAACGGTGTGTCGAGTGCGGCTCAGCCCGCCGCGACGCCTCATGCGTCCGCAGCCGGCGATGCTGGCACCGCCGGGCATGCGGCTCCCGCGAACACTGCCCCCAGCGCGTCTAACAGCGCTCACAACAACGCGTTCATGAATGCGGATACCGGCGGTGCCACCCACGGCGCTGGCAGCACCGCCAACGGCGCAACCGGTGCTCCTGCGCCCGGCGCAGGGACACATGGCGCTCCCGCGACCGGCGCACCCGCAACTGGCACCCACGGCGCACCCACTACCGGCGCACCCGCCGCTGGCTCGCACGGCGGGGCGTCTGGCCACGGTACTGCTGGCGGCTCGCCCGCTGCTCCCGTGCGTAACGACGGTGTGGGTGAGCGCGTCGCAACTGCTGAGGCTATTCCGCAGAAGAAGCCCGTTGACCCTGACAAGATAGCTACCGGTTCGCGCACCGATTTGGGTGCCCCGGCGAACAAGATCGATACGCACGCTGGTGGCAACCAGAAGAACTTGGATCATGTGGATGTCACGCCCGGTGATTCCGACAAGGTTCCCAACGGCCAGTACCATCCTGTCGAAACCGC
>QFCH01000989.1_pt1 | contig 25430 bp, 38 predicted proteins | sample 5346071 | NCBI WGS metagenome assembly QFCH01 (sample SAMN09062255, study PRJNA434731) | Human gut metagenome, whole genome shotgun sequencing project. | isolation source: stool timepoint B chromium assembly | host: Homo sapiens | collected 2015
CATGATGTTTCCCTGTGGATTCCATAACGTAGCCGTCAATATCTTTTCCGCAAACCTCCACAATTACTGATCCAATCGGAACTTTATGCTCTGCGGTAACCGCCAAAAACTCCCCGGCAAAAGCATAGCCATTGGTTTTAGTGGTATCAACGGACGTAACCAATTTTGCCCAGTGTTTGTATTTTCCGAGATGGTAACTCGCTGCCCCTTTACATCCATGCGTGTATAACACCAGGGCGCTACTATTCCTCGCTTTGATCTCGTCCGCAATCATGGATTGCAATGTTTTGAGCTCTTCCAGTTCCATTTCTTTAATATTGATATCCATTTTGTCCTCCCTTGAAATATTTATTTTTCTCCGGCGGGATCGCCGCCGGTCGGTATATTCCTTACGCCAAAATCTCAACCACAACCGGGTCCTCGATGATCAGTTCGCCCATGTCCTCACCGCCCATTGCGCGGTTCCCGCAGATGATAGCGGCATAATTTCCGTAGTAGTCGCTTGCGTATTTCAGGTCTTTTACATTGATCCCGCAAATCCCCGCCAGCTCCTCATCGGTTTCGTTTCCGTCTACCCATACGTGGGAAATGTGATCGATCTCGCCCAGTTTGAACGGAACATCCTGAATGCGTACGGCTACAAAATTCCAATCGCCATCGCCGGACCAGTGATATTTATTGTAGATTTCCTCAGCGTTGATCATTTCTTTTATCTTTAACATTTTCTTTCCTCCGTTCCTTTGATATATTCATTATACACATTTAAATGTGTAATATCAATAGTTAAACTACACAAATAAATGTGTAGTTTATTGTGCAGATGGTACACATTTAAATGTGTTGATTTATTTTCCATAGTGTGTTAGACTATTTGTATAATAGGAGGGGACTAATGATTATATACAAAGATGTGTTTGAAAAAATGAAGTGCAACGGTTATAGCACGGCGCTGATTCGTAAAGAAAAATTGATCCCAGAGGGATCACTCCAGAACATCCGTGATGGAAAGCTGGTAAATCTGAAAACCATTGACACAATATGTCGGTTGTCCGGGTGTAGAATAGAGGAATTAATAGAATATGTGCCAGATGAACCAATAGACGGGAGGGGTGATATATGCGTAAATCGCAGAAAAGAATAATCCTGGGAGAAACATATGGATCGATAACAGTCTTATCCGTCTCAAAAGCAGCGTCGACCCACAATATGAAAACGTATTTGTGCAAATGTGAGAAATGCAAAAATATGTTTGAGTACGACGGTAGTCAAATTATTAAATATCAGGACCAAGGCTGTCCGCAATGCAGGGAGGCTTTGAGAAATGAAGATCGCATAAAGAAAACCAATTCATATTCCGGCGCCGTGTACGGAAATTTGAAGATAATAAAATTTGACCACTTTGGAAAAAACAATGTCCCTGTTGTACAGTGCGAGTGCTTAAAATGCGGCAATTTTTGTTATATTCCACTCGCCAGAATCAAGTGCGGCCAGGCCAGTCAATGCTCTGAATGCGCTAAAAAGAACTTGGCAATGGGAAAAGAAATTATGTCAATTTCTTATGTTGAAAATACAAATATTATTCAGATACATGGGGAGAGATCAACAAATAAAAATAGTACAACTGGAGTTACCGGCGTATCTTACTACAGTAAGTTAGGAAAATATCGTGCATATATTTTTTTTAAAGGAAAGCAATATCATTTGGGAATATATTCGAATATGGAGGACGCAATAAGAGCAAGAAAATCAGCAGAAAAAGAAGTGTTCGGGAATTTCCTAAAATGGTATCAAGAAACGTATCCTGAACAATGGGAACGTATTCAAAAATCGCAAGAAAAAAAGCACTCTCGATGAGTGCTTTTTCCCTTTTTGGCATTTCTGCCGTACGTGAAAATATAATTTTTTCAATCCGCGCAGGGAGGAGTAGGGTCCCCACTCGCCATTGACGGTCCCATCCACCGTCTGACGACATGTCTTTCGACACCATTACTATACCACATCTGGAGGCATTTTTCAACTAATTTTATATTATTCTCCCAGCCCGGGATACCGCAGAGCGCCGTCCTTATCCGGCGTAAGCGTCACCGGCTCGGTGATCATTCGGCCCTCATCGTCCAGGACGTACCACTTGCCATCCAGCGTCAGGCGGCCCGTACACATGGCCCCGTCTCCGCCCAGGTAATACCAGTGATCCTTGTACCAATACCACGTGTCGTGCACCATCCGGCCGGAGGCGTCAAACCAGTACCACTTGCCGTTGGTGTCCTGGTACCAGGCGTTTCGAACGAAAAATCCGTCCGTGCCCAAATAGTAGCGCCAGCCGTCCTCCTCCTGGTGCCACCCCGGGATGTATGCGGGCTGTACCGGCTCCGCGTCGTCCGGGATGTACCGGCGGACGCATACAAGGCCCTTGCGCCACCCGCCAGGGGCCAGGGTATTGTATCGGCTGCGGCAGTACGCCGCCATATCCTTATAGGACGGCCGCCCGCTGCCGTGACCGCATAAGATCACCTTGTCGCCGTCCACGCTGAATACCATCTCCACATGGCCGATCCGCTTGGGGCGGCTGGCGTCGTTACCGGCATACAGCAGCATATCCCCGGGGCGCAGGCAGTCCGCCGCCGGAACTCCATCCGAAATCGGCACGTCCACCGTCTCCAATCTGCTTGACGTATACATTCCGGCGGTATTCAGATTGCCAAACCCCTCCCCCACCTCGTCGTATGTCAAGCTGATGGAGCTGCTGCAATCGCTGTAGTAGTTGCCGTCCTTGTACTTTCTGAAGCAGTAATCCCTCAACGGCTGGCTGTACAGGTTCCGGCCGATCAGTGTTCCATACTTGGCGGCCACCGCCGCCCGTCTCTCATGTGCTGTCAATGTGCACCTCCTAAAATAATAAGGCCCCGGGGATCGCCCAGGGCCAAAGAACAATCGGTTATTCAGTTACGCCAGGGCCATGATCCGGGTCCTGGTTCTGCCAGATGGGAGCACCACCCTCATACTTCGGCTTACCCTCGCCCGGGCCAGGACCGGGAACCGTGTGACCGCAATCGTCATCCGCGGGGGACAGATTGTTATGGTCGTTGATGTCGCAATGTTCCGCGTCATGCGGTTCGCAATCCCTGTGTAATCTTTCTTCCTTCTTGATCTCTTCCATGTTGTTCTCCTCTCTGCTCTGTTAATATGTTATCCCAGCTCTTACCCTGCTGGCGGGAGAATAGGATCACCTCCGGCTATTTAGGGGCCACCTCGTCCTTGTTATCGGGTAACTCGCTTGTGTACTTTTTCAGACCGTCTCGGATCACCTGCCAAAGGTGTTTAACCGGCAGCCCGCATAATGTCATATTTTTAAGTATGCTCACAACCTCATAGGCAATATAGAGCAACGCGAAAAACTCGGCCACGCCTATATGGTTCGCCGGAAGGTATGCCCTGGCTGCCGCCGGGATAAAACCGATCAAATTCAGTCCGACGATACGATCCAAGATCAGCAGGAATGCAACAGATACCAGCATGGATATCTTTCGGATTGCCCCATCAATCCCAAAGCAGCTATTAAATTTCCTCTCTTTAACTGCTCGAATACAGCCAAATACCGTATCCATTACAACCGCCACAATTACCACCTTGATGATCTGACTCGCCCAAGCCATTGCAATTAATTCCTCTACTCTTTCCACTTTCATATACCTCACCTTTCCTTATTTTCGGGATTGTCCGCCAGCCACTTGTCAACTTTGGCTCGCCAGAACGCCGGAACCTCTTCCAGCGTCATGATACCGGCCCTGATCCTCAAACCGTAAAATGCGCCCATTATACCATCACCTCCCCCGCAATCTCACCCACAACGGTTCCCAGGTCATTGATTGCCCCGTCCTGCACGTCCTGGCCGGTTTCAACAGCTCCCACACGCTCCTCCAGCCCCTCCAGGTCCGTCTTGGGCCGCAGGCGGTAACTGGTAAGCACAGTGCCATCGGCGGCCACCTTAGACGTCTCGTCGTCCAGCACCAGGTCCGTATAGTTCCCCGCCGTCAGTCCGGCCTCGTTCTTAACCTGGACCACGGACAGATTCTCCGGCGTCAGCTTGGCCCATGTGGCAGCCATAGCCACACGATCCGGCGCCACTACCCGGATATCTCTCAGGGAGGCCCCAGTCTCCAGTTCAATCACAGTTCCATCGTGCAAAATCATTGTGTCTTTCATAGTTCAATTCCTTTCCGCCCAGCTCCCGCCGGGCAATAAAATAAGGCCCTTGTGAGGCCCGGTTTTCGGTTGCATTTTTCGGCCCGCGGTATTACAATGGGCCTATCTGATAATCTCACACCCGGAGGTGTCTAATGGTCTATAATTCTTACGTTATCTACCAATCCATTGAGGCCGCGCAAGCGGTATGGGAAGCAATGGCATTGCTGCCTGACGACTGCATTAATTTCACCAACGTCCACTTCATCAGCGACGAGGCAGCGGCCGCCAACTTAGAACTCGCCCGCCTGAAAGCCGCCATTCTCTCGTCGGCTGAATAGTGATTTTGCAAACGTAGGAAAAGGTGGCAACTTCACTTCCAGTTTGGCCGCTGGACAATCATATACTTACGAAGTGACTTTTAACACTCCATTTTCTGATCGAAATTATACAGTATCGTTAAGCCTCAACACGTCAAACTATACTTATTTTATTTCAGAACAGACATCTAGGGGGTTTAAAGTATATGTATATGCTAACGCCGAAACTTCTGGTGCAGAATTCCGATGGTCTGCCATGAAATGGATTAGCTCATAGAATGGTCATTTTAAAACAAAACCATAAGCCTCACAGATATTAAATGATCCGCCGCTATATCCTGACAGCTTGATTTTTGTGCCATCGTAATCCAAACGGATTCTCTGATCCGCCGTATTATCCAATGCATAGAATGCGCCAATATAGGATTGGTTAATAAAAAATTCAGTGCGGCTCCATCCTCCAGCACCAATACGAACAATCAAAAAGCGATACTTCGAAAAATTTGCGGATGATATTGTTCCATCTGCTGAAGTTGTAGACCCAATGAGTTTGGGCGTTAAATCACTAATTACCCGATCAGTGACTTGCTTGAAATAGGCGCTGGACGGCACTGTGGTGGTGTCCGTGCTTTCAGTCTGAACTATCGCTGTCTTGTCAATTTTATTTAGATTTAATGCTCGCCCGGCGGCAGCATCTAATGCTTTAACACCCTCTTCTGTGATGTCAAAATTATTTGCCAACGATTCTTTTGTTAGCGCAGTCTGACCCATTTCCAGCTTGATCTGCTCAATAAGCTTTTCAAGGTATTCCACATATGTCTGTGCCTGACTCTTTATATTTTCCAGATCTGTTATATACGGACCAGCGTCAATGAATCTTCCGTACAGCGGATTATATCTTACATCAAATGAAAATGCTTCACTCGACGTTCTTCCGTCAGCATAATTAAGTGTTACAGTTGCTATCGTTTTCCCCGGTGCCTGGAGCTCATTTCCCTGAAAAATGTAATCATATAACCCCGCCGCCCCTGAAAGTACCCCCTGTACGATGTACCCATTGGTCAGCTGGAACGAAATATCGGCTGAAGCGGCATCGGTTATAATTTCCCCATCTTTTTTTACTGCAATAGAAAACTTTACTCTTCCATAGTCGCCTTGTGAAATCGCTATCCCGGTCTCTTTTATTTCTGCTCGAACAAAATCGAGCTCGATGTAGTATGTATTCATCTATACCACCTTTCCAAGTATAACATAACTGCCGCCCAGCTTTGCCAGAATCACCCTATCTCCAACCACCGGATTATACGCAGCCAGCCTTTTATACGGTTTTTGACTTGGTTTTGTCTCTCCTGAAAACCGTATGATTGGCCTTCCATCATGTATTGCAGTTATTATTGCCATCCGGAACGCAGAATTGTTGGTCCTATATTCCTTATCATAGTCCTGTGCCCTTTCCAGTGCTGAATTGTATATCATAATCGTATCACCTTCTTCAGTGTATGCGACATCATTTCCCCGGCGCTTAACGTCATTGACCAGGCATACTCAATATACTTTGATGTAACACCCAGCCGGTCATTCCGCACAAATATACAGTTCCTGTATTCATGGTGAGGCATTAGTGCAGTTGGCAGCACGACGCTGTCATTGATCTGCGTTTTTTCAAAAGCTACCCTACGAACATAGGCATTTAGTGTATCCTGATCCGCGATATCATCAACCGGTTCTACATCTACAATCCTTCGCCCTCTGCGCCCAATGCTCAACGGACTGCTATCATCATTGTTAATATATTCCGCCCTCAAGGCCTCCTGATCCGGACTGTCCACATAACGTATGATCACGTTTGGAATATTATAGAGATCGTTCTGCTGATTCCCGCCAGCTAATATCAGACTATTATCATCTGTTGAATATCCGTATTCCGCAGCCCTTTGGTCTGGCTCAACATATGGCTCAGCAGTTGCGTTGCCATTTCGGTCAAAATGAATTGGTGTATAGTTAATTGCTTTCAGCAGACTATTAATCACCTCAAGCTTGCTGCTTCCAATCTCATACTCCTGATCAGCCGGCAGCGTCAGTTCCGATCCCGTTATGATTGATTTTTCGATTCCGGATGATATCAGCACCTTCCGGATCTCGTTCACATAATTGGCGCCTGCCTGTATGAACAGCCGATCTGTCAGTTTATCTTCCTGCAGTATAATCGTTTTGTCGTAGCACTCTACATCCACATAGGCCGATCCAGAATCATCCTTGCGTGTGGGCGTTGTCAGAATATATATTCCTAGTGGGAAGCGCGCCCAGTTGCGGTTTGGAAGAAGCAGCTTGAACCATGGGCGCACACGCATGTCTGTATAGGAATGCTTATCCTTTATTTCCCGAAATGTAAGACTTGCAGTTCCCATAATCTCAGCAGTGCTGTTAAATGATATACTACACTCTGCCCGTTCAAGCATCGTAATAACCTTTTCTTCGTTGTTCATTAATTCATATTCAAAAGCTACTGTTCTATGTCCGGAAAGCATTTTAAGAATCTCATCATGTGAATAATTTTCGAAAGCAAGATCATACATAACTGATCACCCCATCATAATCCAGTTTCTCAAGCGTTAACGATACAACAAAACCTTGATCAAAAAATGCATTGATGTAACCGGCTGAAGATATATCGGCAAACATCAATATGCCGCGGCCTCTAATACAGAATATATCATTCATCCCCATGATTTCGTTCAGCTTTTCGGCCTCTTTTCTGTATATGAATGCGGTTATCTGTAAGCTGCAGCTCGCAAATTCCCCCGCCTCTTTCACCGGATATTTTCTACCAAGATATTGTAACAAGTAATTTTCGTTTTTTCGCGCAATACTTAAAGGAATATATTCCTCCGATTCAGATAGAATGAGATTGACTCTTTTTTTCATATCTGCAACACATGATAGATAATACCCATCATATCTGACATATACATCTGCTTGATGGCTATCCGCAATCCCACCGTTATAGGCCCTGACATAATATCGGTATTTTTTCCCGCTTTTGACCGCAAAATCCTGATACATATATGCGGATCTATATCCGGCCTCCAGGCGGCAGATCGGCTGAAACTCTCCATCTTCCTCAGCTCGGTAGATATAATATATATTGGTATCACCTGTAAAATACAACTCTACATAGTCCCCATAACTCTGCGCTTTCAATACGGGAACCGCTGGCCGGATTCGGTTGATCGTGAATGCTTTCGGTACTGGGTCTGACCATAGATCATATATATTTGCAATGGACAGGATAGCCGAGTAGGTTCCATTCGGCAATATGATATTGGGACGATGTGCATCCTCAATTCCTCCAGATATTATCCCGCTATTATATATTTCGGTTCCGTCTTTGATGATCCGGATCCTAGCACTGGATTCCTCTGTTTTTTGCGCCGACCAGGTTATTTCGGTCAGGGCGTCATTTTTTACGCCAGTAATCACCGGATTCCCTGGTTTACCTACTACGTAAAACTGACCCGTGGAATACTCTGACGCCATTCCCAGCTGATTGTAGGTTCGGACTCGCCATTCCACGATACCGTTTGCGAACAGTGCAGCGTTCATTGTATGCTGCTGGTTCGCGCTGGTAACAGTAGTAGTATTCCACTGTGTAGCTGACTGCATCCTCCATCCGAACTCATATTTTGCTTGCCCTGCGGATACACCTGCATTATATTTCCATCTGAATGTTATGTTTCCAGAATTTCCAATCACATCTCCATCCGGATACAGAATCGTTGGACGAAACGGCGTAGCGTTTTCATGTTCAATAGTAATGTACGGCGCGTTACCACCTTCGATAGACGAAATTACACAGTGTCGCAGAGCAGGGACGTTCCCCCACTCCTCCTGGTCTACGTCGCGCAGAATAACCGAAAATGTCTGGTTGTTGTTGTTCCCGATCACCAGGCCCGTTATATCCAGTGCTATCCAGGCATTATAGATCGTATTATCGGAATCAAACGATTTTGTGTCAGACCCGGATTCAACATAACTGCTTTCATACAGACTTAGAAACGTGTTGTATGATTTCGTTGTAACCCGCTCTCGAATGTCCCAAAATTGCGGCTCGATTTCAACCAGCCTTTTGGTTTCCTTCACGTACAGATATAATTTTGCCGATGTAATATTCTGGTCATTCAGCTGTGGCAAGGCAAACTGAAGTGCAGCCAGCTGTTCCCGGAAATTTCCAGCCGCCCCCGCATAATCCGCGCCAACCAGCAGCTCCGCCAGGGTTTCTGATGTGGTTCCGTCATATTTATAGCCGTGATCATTGAAACAAGTCACCCTCGTAGTTGTCATTATAATCTCACCGTCCCAACACGTAGTGCAGTCTGTTCCTGCTTCGCGATATTAATCAGTTTCTGAACACTACTAATTTCATCCGCTTTAGCGTTTACTGTTATGTAATATGTATCACCATACATTGATTTTGATTGCTTGTTACTGTATATCCGGCTGCCTCTCGGGAGACTTACCAGCTCAGGTCCCTCTTCACCTACCCAGGTTTCTCCTCCACCAAAGTATTCTGTTCCTTTTGCGTGATACTGGGTTCTAGCTCCCTGGGCCGCCGCGCTGATATTACTGACACTTGATGAAACACTGTCCATTGTTCTGCCAAGATCGTCACCTTTTCCAATAATCACAGCAATAATGGCCGCCAGCGCAATTAGCACCGCAACCACACCCAATATAATTCCTGTGGTTTTTAGTGTTTTCGCGTCAATTCCGCCTAACATTTCCCCGAATTTACCGAATGTTCCAATAGTTGAATCCACTGCCTTCATTACTGCCACAACCGTTGCTATGGTTCCTGTCAGTGTAATAACTAACTGCAACACGGGCGTAGGTATTTCCGAAATTGCTGAAAACAAGGCCGTCATCATAGGAAGCAAGGCCACGGCAAAGCTATTTGCTAATCCTTCCTGAGTAGCCTTAAACTCTGTCATTGCCTCATTGAGATCTCCAAATCCATCCAGCGTGTCTCCGCTCATAACATATCCCGATTCATATGCCGCTTTAGCAAGCGTTTTGAACTCCTCTGAAGTCATATTTAGAATCGGAATTATTTTTTCTCCGGTAGTTGAAAGCAGATCACTTGCGATTGCATTTCGTGTTGTAACATCTTTCATTTTGGATAATGAATTGATAACTTCCGAAAAAAGTTGATTTTGCGTTTTTAAATTCCCGTGGCTATCCTTTAATGAAATTCCCAATATTCGGAATGTTTTTGCGCTGTCGTTTCCACCTTCGGCGGCGTCCTTTGCTTTTTCGGCCAATGCAGCCAAATCTCCAGAAGCGCTTTCGGCATCATAGCCAACCGATTTCAGAATGTAATCCCATACCTGATACTGATCTGTAGTCATTCCCATCGTTTGGGACACATTCGTGATTTCTTTTGCGTGCTCCGCCGATTTGAGCGTCAAACTGCCCAGCGTTGTTATCATCGTTCCAACTGTCAGAACTGCCTTACCAACATTCTCATCTACCGCATCAAATTTTTCGGCAAATGCCTCCACTGCCGGGCTCGCAGACACGCCGATATAACCCGCAACATCACGTATAGTATCTCCGAAACTGCGTTGTTCTTCTTTTCCCTTCTTGCTTTTTTTGGCGAACTCCTCCAGCTGCTTATTGTTATCCTTAAATTCATTTTCCAGTTTTTGCAGCGTAGTCCGGCTATTCAGCAAGGCTTTATCCAGTGAATCTATTTGCTTCTCGCTTTTCTTCCCGGATGACATTGCCTGGTCATATGCCTTGGCCTGCTCCTGTACGATTTTTCTTTGCAGAACGATTTTTTGTGACAAGGCTTCCTGCTTAATCTTCAACTGGTCAGTCTCGTCACCGTATCCCTTAGCCTGCTCCTGGGCCAGTTTCATTTCGGCATCCAATAGCCCCATTTTCCTGTTACATTCCGATATTCCGCCCGAAAATTCCGAGTAGTCCAAGCCCAAAACGATTGTCTTTTTGTAGTTTGATGACATTATGCAAATCCCTCCACTTCTCGCATGGACTGAATCAACTGGGGTTTCTCGTGAAAATATTTTGGGGTATAGTCCTCGTGATTAATCTCGCTGATCTTTAACATCTCTTCATCTTGATACATATCAATCAGCTTTGTTATTTTTTTTAGCGGGCTGCTCCAAAAATTACGCTCAGACATTTTCATTTTCACACAGTAGATATAATAGATCATGTCAAAATCGAATGTCAGATCTTCTGCGGTCCAACAGCGCCCCTCAAAATCTGAGCGATCATTTTTTTTGTGCGTTCATCCTGCGCTTTTAAATCAATTCCGTTGGCCGATTTCGAATATTCCCCCATGATCTCCTGTAGATCATAGGGACGCAGAGTCAACGCAAGTGCATTGGCCTCTTCCAGCGTGTAGTCCGGATGATTGACTTTTATTCCAGCATATAACGCCAATGCCGCGAAATGCTCATATGGGATTTCCGCAACTCCAATTTTTGACAATTCATCCTGTAAATACAGGACCGACCGCATGTTGAATGTCGCAGTATAGGTACGGTCCTGGAATACGATGTCAACCTCATTTGCTTCCTGAACACAAATTGTCCTTTTCATATTCACCTCATGCCGTCGGAATCGGGGCCTTAGACGGCCCAGTCAAAAACCACGCGTCGATCTGGGACTGCGTAAGATCTCCATTCGCAGAATCCGCAAAAAACCTTAATTCCTTATCGGAATCCCGTGGAATAAAATTGACCGTGATAGAATCAGTCGAAAAATTAAAATTTTCGGTAGACTGCTGCACACTGCTGTTGGTCGGCTGCGCCCGTCCCTTTAACAGCCAAATCAACTCAACTTTTTTGTTTGTCTGTTCCACTTTGTAGCCAACCGCAATATATGGCGCCTCATCTCCTGCCCGCTCATGGATAACCCCATTCTCATACTTGTTTCCCAGTATCGCTGATCTGTCCTCAATATTAATCTTGTTCACATCGACCACCAGGGCGATCCCGTTCAATTTTGAGATATTTTCCTGCTGCACACCATCCCCGTACAGTACTCCGGATGAAATTGACGCAGTGAGCTGCACCTGCATTGCAGCGCCCAATTTCTTTACTTCCCCGTACGTCGTACCTTCTTTTGTATCGGACTGAATGACAGCATACACCGGATCTACTATATTGATCCGGTTCGCTTTCGTTGATTTATTTCCTGTCATTTAACTTTCCTCCTCGATATTTGAAAAATAAATTGTCCCTCGCCACAATTTACCGTTGACATCATATCCATATGATATTCCCGGGACTGTGGTATACGGTTCGGCGGCAATCAACCTTTTGGCCAGTCTCGCCATATGCTCCACATCCCCCCGTTTCATTCCCCATATGTCAACTTGAAACTGTACAATTGTCTCACGTTCTTTCCCGTTACCCATAATTCCAGGATTTTCAGCTATCCGATTCCAGGTAAAACACGGGGGAATAATTGGGGAAAACGCTTCAACCGGTGGAATTTTCAGGTTGTCCTTTAATAATTGTTCAACATTCATTTTTCCGCCACCTTCTTAAGCATGTCGTCAATTAATTTTTCTACTTCCCCTTCTGACGCGTTCACCGCCCGACCGACAAAATTTAAGCCAGGGACATAGGTTGTTCCGTCCCTGGCAATATGCCCAACATCTACGGGCGCCCACTTGTACCCAGTGTATTTCCCGCCTTTCACACTGACGTAGAGATTTCCCTGCTTATCTTTTTTGACCGCATATTGCACATCATCTTTCATGTGCACATATGGCCTAGTTCCGTCATAATTCGATGGCGCAATTTGCTTAGCACGAACTTCTACCCCGGAATCGTGCAAAAATTGCACCACTTTTCCACGGACAAGCGCTCCAATTTTCCGCAGCACGACCTTTTCATTTTCCCGAAGCTGCTTCGGCAGGTTTTCGATCATTTCATCAATGGACATTACAGCTTCTTCATAATCGACATTTACTTTCATAGATCACCCCACTGTCAACTCCAACGTACTCTCATCTGTCTGGTATCCCCGTAGGATGTTGTACTCCATTTTTCCGTACCGCAATATTGTTGGTCCAGTTCCTTCCGGCAGCTGCTCCACCACCGCCTCCCAATCGAATGGATCAATTTCAAACAGGAACTTTGGTCTCAACCCTACGGCGTATGCACTGTAAAATTCAGAACGTGTGGATGATTTCCGCCGGCAGTATATTTCTTTTTCAACCCGGGTTACTTCACTTTCTTGTACAATCAGCCCAATCAGCGTGCATACATCATTTCTCATGTTACTCCCCTATATTCCTCTGCCAATGACATTGCAATCTTTGTTCCTTCGTAAGCAGTTTTATAGCGATCTGCCTCACCGTTATAATTTTCCTGCCATCTGAGGTATAATCGCAGGCAGGCTTTTGCCAGTGCGGGGTCCTCCGGAATCCTTCTAACCCCACACATGGCAATGTCCGACAAGTACGCTGCTTTTAACTGTTGCAACTCCTCATCCAGCCGGTCGTGACGGATCCTCAGCATGGTTCGAAGCTCCTCTTGCGATACATCAATTTTCAGATCCATCAATTTTCCTCCTGGGTTATGCGTTCTTCTTGGTGACGGTGACCAGCGAATTCTTATCAATCACTTTACCGTCACAGATCAAAACCGCCTTGGTTACCTGATCTTCGGTGTCGTTATCCTCGTATGTCTTAATGGTCATATTATAGTTAGTATTATACATATAATCGGACCAATCAAACAGGAACGCCACAACGGTATCCTTCGTGATCGTAGCCCCCAGGCTCGTCATATAGTCGTTGAGTACGACCCGGCGGCCCAGAAGACTTCTCTCCGGCTTACCGTCAATGCCATAGTTTACTCTGGCAATCGGCTGCTTGTTTGAATCTACCATACCAACAAATTTCATGAACGTTTTCTTGGTCATGTTCCATACAGCGCCAGTTTCATATGCCAGCGGAAGCGCAGCCTCTGCCTCGACAAGCGTCTGGTAAGACACATCTGCGTTCGCAGCGATATTAATATTCTGATCTGCTTCCACACTTTCGGTCAGCACGCCCTTTGGCTGCCCGGATCCAGTACCCGAAATAAATGCACCTTCCAGCGCTTTCACCATAGCCTCAGAGACATTATTCACAAATACAGTCTCAAACACCTGAAGTGACATTACAGAAACTTCCAACGACATCGCAATTGCGCAACGCAGTTTGTAACCCTTGATGTCAATCTGACCGACCGTCTTTTTCTGCTTGTCGCTGGTTCCACCTTCTGCTACCCAGGTTGCTACCGGCTTAACACTGGAAGTCGGAACCGTTACGCCGGCCGCAAACGCAGTCTTAGTAACCATCGGCAGAATCATGCCGGAGGATTCCATCTTTTCTACAATCCTATTCAGCACTGCGGGGGAGATCACGGCTCCTACGTCGCTGGTTTTGGTGACAGCAGATGCATTGCGAAATTTTTCCGGAATTGCCACGCCGGACAGCACATAATTCATAAATGCAGTTCTGTATTCCGTGGAATCATATACATTGTCTGCCTTATCATGAATTCCGCCAAATCCCGCGCCTTCTCCGTACCCGGTAAGCGGTGCCGGAGGATTCTGCAATGCCTTCATGCTGGCCATTGCTTTTGCGGTCTTCTCATACTCTTCGTCCAGACCGGTCACCTCGTTCATTTTAGAATTAGCTTCCTCAATTCTCCCCTCGTCGATCAGACTCTTCGCCTCATTCATCAGCGCCGTTCTCTTGTTTTCATACTCTGCTCTTGTCATAGTCTTTTTCTCCCTTCAAATTCAAAAATTTTAATCTTGCAGCCGCATATTTTCTTGTCTCGCCATTCCCAGATTCGTTTACATTATGATTTTTGATCAGATTACGAATTTTTTCGATGGTATCCTCTGGAATCTCGCCAAACCCATTTTGCATAGGGATCGCGTCACTATCCTGAAACATCATCCTGTCAACAAATCCGTATTCTACGGCTTGCTGCGCCGAAAGATATGTATCGCGGTCCATCAATGCCTGAAGCTCTTCCGGATCCCTGTGGGTTTTCTCGACATAGGCGTTCATGATAGCCTGGTTCGCTGCTCTAAGCGCATCCCCTGTGTTGTCCATCACACGGTAGTCACCGGCTGCACGCGTCTGTACATTATGGATCATAAACATTCCAGTTGGGCTTATCTCACATTCCCCCGCCTGAGCGATCACCGACGCTGCACTTGCTGCAATTCCTGTGATCCGGATCAACTTCTTTCCTCCATAGCTGCGTAACTCTGTGTAGATTTCTGACCCTGCGAACACATCCCCACCAGGTGAATTGATATATACTTCTATATCCTCACCTCCTGCTTCTGCTAGTGCTTTAACAATCTTTTGGGGAGACGTATTCTCGATTCCTAGCCAATCGTACACCATGCTATTGCTCGAATTTACAATCTGCCCTTTAACATCAATTCTCTTTGAAATTTTCATCACCTCCCAACTTCAAAAGTTGTAATATGTCTTTTCGCGTTTTTTCTGCGTTGTCCAAATCCATATGGTTCAATAGCCTGTGGATTTCATTGACCGTTTGCGTGTCCAAACGTCTTAACGGCTTATCTCCATCCGGGACTGGCGCCAGATTAAATGTTTCTCGCCACTCGTTTGGCGTCAAGGCTCCGCGATCTACCATAGCCTGAAGTGCCAATTTTGTGGTAAGACTAGCGCATTGCAAATTTGCTGCGTCGAAATATATTCCATTCCCAAAACCACGTTCGCGTCGCGTGAATAGTTTCCTGGTATATTCCTCCATCATCTGTGTTGCAACCGGTTCTATAACTGCTTCAAAATAACTGTTCCATTCATCCTCCGTGTAGTTAGAATGGACGATTTTGTCATTGGTGTTGAACAGCGCGTAAATCCGCTCTTTTGTGCTGTTTTGAATTAGTGCGTTCGGAACGTAGTCCTTTGGTTCAATGCGAATCACATCCGCCTTGGCGTCGGCCCCGGCGGCACCGAACGTCGAACTGGAAACGCTCATGTAGTTATCAACAAACTGCTGCACATTTTCTTTCAGATCTTCAGGCCGCATGGGTGTGTTGAATTTCAGCAGCCACCGTATTATTCCGCTGTTTTTGATTGCCTTCACAACCCCCTGATCCGTTGTTGTAACGACCTCCATCAGCGGGGACAACGCCTTATACGGGGACTCTCCAAAAATATCGTTGTCATTAAAATCATTCCGGATATGTATTACCTGTGAATATGGCACCGTCATATTTTTTCCATTCAGAAATGTGAATTTCAAATACAGCTCCTGGTTCACAAACTTCGTTTCTGCCATGATTGCAGGAACCGGGTATAGCTGTTCCGGAATTCCATTCCCGTCCCGTACAATTAGAATGAACGCGTTGTTGTTCAGCGCCAGTTGTGTGGCTACCTTCTCCAACATGGTGTGTCCTCCCATATACGGGTTGGGCTCCTCCAAAAGAAATCGCATATACGGGTCCGGATTCACACTAACGTTTTGATTCAAACGTCTTACGTGCTTTGCCTGTAGTTTCCCTATCGCTTTCGCATACGGGCGAATACAGCTTCTGACAATATCACTGTCATATACCGCCCCATTCCACGCGGCAAACCCGTTGCCGGTTTCTGTAATCATTTTAAATGCTGACCCAGTCGTCACATTCGCCAGCTTTTTTGCAATGAAATTTCTGATTCCCAGTCTTACCACCTCCTAAATCAGACTTTGAATTTCATCCATTTTATCCTGCAAAACCTTATACGCGTCAATCAGCGCCATTGTACCGTCGATCCTTCCCCGCGAATCCAGCCCCTTTACCGGTTGGATGTTTCCGTTTACGTCAGTTTTAACGGACGTGTTAAAGAAACACCATTTGTCGATTGGATGATCGTTATATATAATTCTCTTGGCCTGCAAATCAGCTTTCAGTTCCTTCATTGGCTGGCTAAGCGTAATCACGCCTTGCCGAACTGGAATCATAGACTTTTCCCCAAATTCCATCTGAAACTCACGCAGCATGGAATCATCAATGTGCCATGGATCGTAGCCAATGTACATGACATAGATATCTTCCTTCTCACGCAATTCGCAAAACCAGTCCAAAATCACCCGCTTATTCACCTTGTTTCCGGGGACCGTACGCAGAATACCTTGATCCTTCCACAATTGATATGGCACGCTGTCTCGTCCTTTTCGATCGCCACTCAACTCCTGTCGGTCCAGTACCGACTGCGGAATCCAGTACATTTGGTAGACATATATGTTCGGGTCATCCGGCCTCATACACAATACCTTGGCGGCGTTTAAATCTACAGAATCGGCTGCATCCATCCCTCCAATTCCGTATCGAAACGGGCCAGAGAAGGTCTGCGTATTTTCAAAATCTTCATACCGCAGCCATGCCGCCTCAGACGTCTGTTTCATGTTGAAATCTTTTACCAGAACAGTCGGCTTAAAAGTTTCATCATCCTGCGCTTTCCTGACCATCTGCCGCAGATAGTCCCAACTTTTTATAGTGCCCAGACCAGGATTGGCCTTGATCCAGCAAGTTTCGTCCGTCCATTCTTCAATGCTGTCCAATTCATAAATGAACGGCAGGAATCTCTTATTTTGTGCCTTCCCGTCGAGGATATCCGCGGCGTATTTGTACTGTGCATCGAAAATTCCCTCCCGCACAAACCCATTAGTTGTGATGCAAAAAAGGAGCGGTTGTTTCCGCCCCCCCATTGACTGTTTTACCAGGTCATATATATCTCTGTTTTTGATTGCCGCAAGCTCGTCAATAACTCCGCAGTGTGTGTCCAGTCCATCCAGGCTATTGGCGTTACTGGCCAGCGCTTTTATAAATCCCATATTCAAACTGGCGTACAAGTCAGACGCTCGTTTCCTGATATGTTTTTTCAACAGCGGCGACTGCATCCGCATCTTATTTGCCGCGTTAAATCCCAGCTTCGCTTGGTCTAACATCGTTGCAACGTTGTAGATCTGCGGAGACCCTTCCCGGTCGTTGAGTAACATATCCAATTCCACTGCGGCCGTCTCCGTGGTTTTTCCATTTTTTCGTCCCTCGATAATCAAGACCTCGTTGTACTGGCGAATATTATTATCATCCACAAATCCGAAAATTGCCTGAAGCCTGGCCTTCTGGAACAACTCTAGCCTTAGCGGCTGCCCCAGCCGGCCGGTAGGGATTTTGCAAAATCGTTCGATGAAATCAATATGTCGTTTGGCGATGTCCTCGTCAAAATGAAATTCTCCGGGATTATTGTATTGTTCCATCAGAATATCGGCGATCCGCTTCATTTTTTCACAGGCATTTATTTTCCCGCCTGCGATTCCAGAAAAATATATCTCAAACTCGGTCAACCCCGATCACCGCCCAGGAAGTCAAGAAGATCATCGGATCCCTTTTTGTCATCAGGTAAAAGATCTGTAAGCTGCTTAATTATTTTCTGGTATGCGGTATTCATGGTATTGTACAGATCCGCGGCTGGCCGCTTCCGATCATAGGGTGCCTGCCGTTCTCCTTGCTGAAACGGCTCTGTAAAACCATTCTGATCCAGATCATCCTCGAAGTCTTCCAGCGATGCACGCATGAACGCCGCCCGCTTAATCAATCCTTCTACTGTTCTCTTTTTATTTTCTTCCACGCCAGTGAATATCTTTTTTAATCTGTTCTCCTCTCTCTTAATCCGTTTACTCTTCTCCATGTTTTCTCACTTCCTTTCATTTGGGAGGGGGTACTGTAAATTTTCGTGCGTAAAATTTAATGTTGGGGACTCGGTGAAATTCTTCCCACCCCAGACTTGGATGAAGGGGGGAGCACCAAACTTTTTTAATCATCTTAATTGTTTTGAATTTTCACACAATTCAACAGGATTTCCAGTCGCGTCAAACATATAACGTCTCTGCTTCTGCTCTCTATAGAGGAAGTGTCCTTCCTCTCGATCATGGCACGGCTTACAGATATATTCCAAGCAGTTGTGGTTAAGCGCAATATTGGGATCACCTATATTGTCAGGCGTAAGCATAACGGTGTGGTGTACCATATAACCCAATCGTTCGTGACAATGCTGGCACATCCCTCCATCAATGGCAACTCGCTCAGCAATAAAGGACTTCCTACATTTTCTCCATTCTTTGGAATCATAAAATGTTCTCGCAAATTCTTTAGCCACTATATTACCTCACAAAAATAGCACCAGGAATTATCCCGGTGCCAATGAATTTCTAATGTATAATGTTACTTTCCAATGTATATGATGTCTCGGATGGTTCTGCAAGCAATACTCCGTATTCATCGTAATAATATACATTAGCCCTCTCAGTATCCTTTATGGCCTTATACTTTTGACATATTGCTGTAATCGTTTGATTGACAGCTTTGCAATATATAAGTTTGTCTTTATCTTCCGCATGATACCATGAATCACCTGTTATTGTAATCTTGAATATAGAATCGCCATCCGCTTTTATATCCTGAACATTATCAAGTCCATAAACATATTCTGCTATTTCTGTAGCCATTGCTTCTCTATCAATTTTTGGAGAAGTATTATAAATGATAAAAATAACACTGACAATAATTACTATTATGCAAAACAATATCCATAAAGCATATTTCTTTTTTTCTTTCATAAAATTTCCCCCTTGCTATTTTTTATATTATAGCGCACACCCATAGAAAAATAAAGACATTTTCAATTTATAAGGATGGAGGCCCCACCGGTCTAAGTTTCACCCGGCGGGGGAATGCAAAATTGGTATGAGAAAGGGCCCGCCATATCCGGTGGACCCAATTCACTGCCTATAGTATAGCACAGGTCATGTGTGCCATTCTATGCCATCTTTAAATTTTTTAGTGCTCTTGCATGAATCCTATGAACCTGCCTCCACTTATAATCCATCTTCACGCAAATCTCTTCCCACTTCAATCCCCGCAAATACCGATATGTAAGCAGTAGTTTCTCCCGCTCATCCTCCAGCGACTCAATACAATTCCGCACCTGCTCAAACGCGCATATCCGCCGATACCGCGCAGCCACGATCTCTCGCTCCAGCTCATCCACCTTCACCGCATACCCGGACAGATCTGTAGCGTTGTGGGCGTGTGGCAGGCCGTCGCCGATCTCGCAGCCGGGGGACATCTTGCCGATCCTCAGCTCCGCCAGCTGCTCCTCCAGCCTGGTCACGTCTCTCTTGGCCAGCTGGTAGCTCATCAGGAACTCTTTTTTCTGTTCGTTCTCCGTTAATTTTTCCTGTTCCATTTCCATCCTCTCCTATACTGCCAGCCGCTCCCTGACGCTTCGCAGCGTCTTGGGCGTGGACTGTGCATAATACTGACTTGTTACCGCAGGATTGGCGTGTCCCAGCACCTCCTGGATAATGCCCAGATCGACACCGCGATTTTTTAAATTCATCCCTAATGTCTTTCTCATTTTGTGCGGATATACACGGCACTTCAGCCCTGCACGACGCCCAATGGTTTTCATAACACTGCGATACGCCTCCGTGCTCATCTTCCCATAGGGTCTGCGGCTTTGTGGCAGCAGGTATGGGCTGTCATCCTTGCGCGTAGCCAGATACATCCTGTAATAATACCGTGCGTCATCATCAAGGTAGATCGTGCGGAAGCGGCCGCCCTTCTCACCCTGGATCATAATGTCTCCAGTTTCAAGGTCTAACTGATCCAGGGTAATCTCCGCGATCTCACCCACTCGTGCTCCTGTGCTGCGGAATACCTCAACGATTGCCCGTTCCCGCGGGTTCCTGCAGGCGTCCCGGATACGCGCTATCTCTTCCGCCGAATAGTAATCAATCGGTTTTCGCGGCACCTTCTTTGCGGGAATGCTTTCCACAGGATTATCCGCGATCAGCTTGGCCTTCCTCATCCAAGTATAGAAGGCCGACAGGAATCTGCGCTCGTTGTTGACCGTCGACGCTGCATTCATTTTTCCGCCATCAGCGACATTCCGGCGCTCGTACTGCGTCAGGTACCAGTCAATGTCCGTCTCATCCATCTGATCCAACGACTTCCCGTTAATCTCAACCATCAGCCGCTTAACCGCGTTCAGATAACTGGTAAGCGTTTCTTTCGACAAATCCCGCTTTTTTACCATGAACAGCTGAATCAGATACTTGTTGCGCTCATCCACATGGTTCAGTCGTTCCGCCGGCAGGGTCGTGATCTCCTCCAGGTTGACCCGCACCAGCTCGCGCTGTATGGCCTGCTCCAAGGCCATCAGAACAGCCTGCTGCTCGATATAGTGCGACATTGTCACCAATACATTGTTGATAATTTCCGTTCTCACTGTCTGTGTACTCATATTATGATCCTCCTCTTGAAATGGCCGCCAGAGTCGGATATAATGGACTCAGGCGTATTATTGGAGCGGCGGAATCATCTTGGCGGGTGTCCGCCGCTTAGTTATTACTTCTGTCTCGCACATATGTTCTTGTCCTTTGTTTTTATTTGCCGGGCACGCGCCCGGCTTATTTTTAATCTAAAACAGCTTTTCGTGATCTTTGCTGCTGCAAGATCTGTACATAGGTGATGGATGTCCCACAGTCCAACATGACTACGTGTGGATACTTGGCCATCACCTTTCCTTTTTTCGTTGGTCTGGTACCCGTTCCCCACTCTTTTTTCCACACAGCGTCCGCCACCTCAAACTCAGCGCCGATCCGCAGATCCTCCCGACACTGAGCTACTTCGTCACTCGTTATAGCTCCTTTGCGGATCTCCTCGCTGTACGGAGGTATGTATTCTCTGCGCACTAGCCTGCCCTCCTTCCTCGATGAATCGTTAAATTACCTGCACCACAAAATCCTCTTCCTCCTCAACGTTCAAGATGGCCGCCCGCACAACGTTAGTCCACGGCACCTGCCTGGCCTTCTCCTGGCAACTGCAGCACAGATCTTCTACCCCGGCGCCCTCCAGGATCTGCTCTATCTCAACCACCATCTTTCGTCGTCCCGCCGGCGTCTCTGCGCCACAAACGTCACAATAATGTTTCTCCACTATCTCGCCCTCCTTCCAAAATGTCCGGGCCAATCCTGTGAAAACCATACCTCCCCGCAGGATCGGCCTGGAGAAGTGCTAATTTTCTATTGGTTCCGAGTCCTTCGTTTAATGCCTTGTATAGCCTGCGTTATCCCGGCTATTTCTAACTGTCTCTTGGCTTTCCTGAACACATAATCAATATTTTCTCCCTGGATTATAGTGCCGTCATCAGTGAGGTGTTTATTAGGTATCCATACATTCTGATTAGTGCCGTTGAGCGTATATCGCTTAGCCTTCCTGGTGCCGTAATTTCGTTCTATTAATTTAAGCTGTATGCCCTTGTAGAACTGTGTTTCTGTATTCAATTACTTTCCTCCACCAAATGCTAATTTTCCTGTTGATTTCTTCCGCCCGGGTGGTCTATAATATACCCAGGCTATACTTTAAGCGGCGGAATCATCTTGGCGGGTGACCGCCGCTTTCCATTAAAATCGTACATACGTTCTCTGCTTTCGTTTTTATTTGCCGGGGTATTCCCCCGGCTTAAATTATGTAATCCTCCCGGCTGCCCGCAGAATCCGCAGCCGTTCACTGTCCCATGCCTCCGCCAACTCCTGGAGGCTCAATCCCGCGGAATCGTTAACCAGCACGAAGGTATAGCGTCCTCGGTATCTCCGGCAGTCTGCCGCGTACTCTCGTGGCACCTGCCGGCCGCAATGGAGCATTGTCTGTAACTCTGTGGCGGTGTATGTCCCCATATAGCGTCCCTGGTCAAACACCTTGTAGTATACTGGCCTCATCTGTGTGCCTCCTACACTAAGCTGATAAACTTTGAAATCGCATACACGCCAATGGTAAAACCTGCACCTAATAACACGGCAGTTACAAAATTCGCTCCACAAGTTTTTAAAAATTCTTTCATCTTATCCTCTCTTTCTCCTACCAACCCGGTGGACTCACCGCATTGGTTGCATGTTAATTATCATTGATTTTGTAGCATTTTAATTTTTGCCCCATGATGTTGTATTCAAAATTTACGGCAACGCCATCATGGTGCCACGCTCCAACTAAAAACGGTACTCCCGCCCATGTCCCTATGGTTTCGCATTTTACGATCCCATAGGATTCTATATCGGCACAGTATACAGGCTTTCCAGCCATCCCTTGTAATTCCTGCCGAGTAAGTGGCTCCTTATTCATTACGCCCTCATCATAGGACGATATAGCCGCCAGCGTCCCTAAGAAAAACCCAAGTATAAAAAGTATCAGCCTACTAACCCATATCCATGCCATGACTGTAATTCCCTCCATTCTCCTGGAAAGTGCTAATCTCCCAGGCCAATCCTGCGAAAACCATACCTCTCCGCAGGATCGACCTGGGGAATGTTAATTGTGTGGATTAAGGCTTCGTCCGCACTTTGGGCAAAAATCAACTGGCACTGATAAATCAGTGCAGGCATCATTGTCGTTCATATACAGCTCATATCCTGTTTTCATCCCGCTTTCTTTTATCCATGAAAGCTGAATTTCTCCAGTATAATCTAATGTTTTATCAAAAAGTTTTCCAAATTCCCTGCCACTATCATTTTTATAATAGGCAGTTTCACAATAATCACACACGTCCATGCCTCCTTTGCAATATGTTAATTTTCCCAATTCCAGAGCCCCTGCCTGCCTTTTGCCGGTATCGGCTCTGGCAGCAGCTTGACGTTCTCCAGCTTCCACGCATACCGGCCCAGCGTGTAATCGCCGAGGGCCAGCTCGTCCGGCGTCAGAGTAGCGATATACTCCGACGTTATCTTGATACAGTCCACCAGCTCGGCGGTGGCAAGTATGCAGCCCATAGGGAAGGTCGCCGGGCCGTCGAATATTCCCGGCAGCTCCATCCGCCTGCTGATTACTTCCCGCGCCGCGTCGTTCATGTAGAGGTCGCTCCATGTGTGCTGTATTGCTTTCATGGACGAGTGGATCGCGATCGGGCCCCGGTACTTGGTGGGCCAGCTCCGCGTCTCGTTTTCTTTGATACCGGCAGCCAGAGCTCCGGCCCATGGCTGCCATACGGTGATTGCTTTCATATTCACTTCCTCCTGTGAAGAATGCTAATTATATAAATCGTTTTCTTTTAACAACTTTCCGATACTGGTGATTGTGGTTTTACTGTTAAACGGGAATGATACTTCAAAAAACAAATCGTTTTCAAAAGCTTTTCTTGCCTGTACAGTACACATATTCCCATCGAAACTAATAGACTTAAATCTAGTATGATAATTAGTGTAATTTCCAAATGCCTTAATTACCTTCTGATAAATCTTATACTGAACCCCTTCTAATATCTCATATCCCAACTTTTCTTTGTTGATAACAGAAAAGGATTCATTGTAATAATTGCACAGCCTATTACTTCCGATTTCCCTAATGACAACACAATCACTTTCTACATGATCTACAAATCCAACCACAAAATCATTGATATTTAAAGAAGTGTTGGCGAAAACCAAATCCCCTTTACATATTCCAGAAGGATTTAACATATATGACTTGACGTATTCTTCTTTTTTATCAAAAGAACCGTATAGTAATCCCGGAATGATTCTTGTAATTATAGCCATTAGAATTCTTTCTTTGTCTGTCATTTCTTCTCCTAAATAACGATTTTACTAATTAACATAGTTCCGTTCAATGGCCGCAATGGCCGCGAAAATCGGATAGAATTGCTGCGGTACTACGGCATTTCCAAGGCTTCTGAGTCTGTCCACCCGATGGGGAACCCCATTAGCCACTCTACCCACGTTGGGTTCAATGTCCCACCAATTTGCGCCGGGAGACTGGGCGATCCTCTCCTCCCAGGCGGATCGCAGCCTTTCCCATCCCTGGCTGTTGGTGTCGGGAACAATGCCACCACTTGATCCAGTCTTGCTTGGCTTTGTCCGCCCTTCCGGTTTCTGTGCTTTATAGTACCGTTTTTTGTTACTATCGGATTGATTGTGGCATTTCTCCCTCGGTCCCCCGCATTGGGTGTCGGCCACATCATTGCTATCGCTTGAAGCCCCGGCCGGCCACTGCTGTCCCGCTGGTTCGGCCCGCCATGATCCGCAAGTGTCGCTGTTGGAGTGGGCAATAATTGCAACCCGGTTTCGCTGGTGCGGGGCGCCGACGGCACAAGCTGGAAGTACAATCGCTTGGACGGTGTATCCTTGGGCACCCAAGTCAGAAAGCGTTGTGTCGAGTGCCATATTGATGATTCCAGCAACATTTTCACCAACAACCCAAGTGGGCCGGATTTCCGACACAATGCGGAGCATTTCAGGCCAGAGGTAACGGTCATCTTCTTTGCCTCGTCGCTTCCCGGCTGTGGAGAATGGCTGGCAGGGGAATCCTCCAGAAATAACGTCAACTGTCCTTCTACCTGTCCTATCAAAAAAATCACCTCCCGTTAAGGTCCGAATGTCTCTCCACCGCGGCACATCCGGCCAATGCTGTTCGAGCACTTTTGTAGGGTATTCCGCCCATTCGCATTGACCAACCGTCTGGAATCCTGCCCATTCTGCTGCCAGATCAAGGCCACCGATCCCTGAAAATAATGATAGATGTGTCAGCATCCTATTCCTCCGCTAAATCCGTGTTTGGTGAAAAAATCAAGCGCCATCTGGTCCGACAAGTCCGTATGCTCCAGGTTCCCACGGTCCAGGTCCTCCGGCGATCCCACAATTACCACAATGCAGGGATTACCCATGTCTGTTGCCGTGTACTGGGTCATAACCGGATAGTTAAGACGGCCAGTGTTGTCAACCACAATGATATCCACCAGGGCGTCACGGTCATATCGTTTCAAGTATGCCTGGAGCCGCTTGCTCTTCAGGGCCGGTTCCAGGTCATCGAGCGACA
>QFCH01000230.1_pt1 | contig 25408 bp, 29 predicted proteins | sample 5346071 | NCBI WGS metagenome assembly QFCH01 (sample SAMN09062255, study PRJNA434731) | Human gut metagenome, whole genome shotgun sequencing project. | isolation source: stool timepoint B chromium assembly | host: Homo sapiens | collected 2015
CCTCTAAACTCAGGAATCTCATCGAAGTCAAATTAAAAGACCTGAACAAAAAAAGAAACAGCCAGAATCCCCAGCTATGCCATCTCTTATCCGATGAAGATTCGGTGCTTCTCACGGAACGCCTGGCTCCCTTCTGCTATACGGATTACTTTCTGGCCGTGGTCTATATGGAACGGGAACACCATCTTCCTCTGGAGGTCAAGGAAACTGTCATAGAAGAGCGGGGCCATTATATCCTGACCCTGCCGGATAAGCACTACCGGGGCATCCTCATAGGCTTTACAAACCACATGATTAACCACGGCAAAATTGACCGGATTTCATCCCTGCTGGAGCCATACGAGCATCTGACCTGCATTTATGAAACACGGCAGGCTGGTTTTATTTCAAACTGGCTTCTTGCCTTTGAACAGCTCCGGAGGGCCATTCCCTGGACCATCACCTGCCGCTCCCGCTTTCTGTCCTACGATACATACATGGAGCAGGAGGCGGGAGAATTAAACGAGGATGTATTTTTCAAGAAGGACCTGCAGCGTATGCTCTGCGGCGGCGACTTTGACGGATGCAGGAAAATACTGCTTAAAAAAATAGGCCAGATGCAGGCCAATGCCTGCCATCCCAGCCATATTCTTGCCGCTGCCGTATCCGGCCTGGTCAAGTTTGACTCCAAACAGGCCTATCTGGAGGCGGTAAACCAGATGGCGGCTGCCAGAACCATGCATGAAATCAGGACCTGTATTGATTCCTATTATGAGACATGCAAGGGCAGACCCGCGTCCGCCGGCTATTCCCCCCTGATACAAAAGGCCCTTCATGTAATTGATAAGAGCTATAAGGAACCTATTTCCCTGAATTCCGTTGCGGAACAGCTCAACATCACTCCCCAGTATCTGAGCCGGTTATTCATGAAGGAGATGTCCCGCTCTTTTGTGGACTATCTGACCTCCTACCGCATGGAGCGCGCCAAAAACCTGCTCCAGGATACAAACATGAAAATCAACACGATCTGTGTCCAGGTAGGGTATCAGGATGCCAAATATTTCTGTACCCTGTTCAAAAAAATAACCGGAGTGACCCCCAACCAGTACCGCGCCAGCAGCCCTAATATGTAAACACCAGCCGCTTCTTTTCCAGCCATTTGAGAATCCAGTAAGGATTCACGCTCATTTCCTCATTGTGGTCCGTCTTAATATAAATCCCCACATGGAGATGAACATCAAAGTTCCCCCTGGTTCCCTCTGTCTTTCCGTATCCCGTATCCCCCATGTATCCGATCAGCTCCCCTGCCTTTACCCTGTCTCCTTCCTTAAAGTCTCCGGCATAGCTGTAGAGGTGCGCATAGTACAGGTAGGCTCCCCCGGGAGCCCGCACGCCTATGCGCCATCCCCCCATTTCCAGCCACCCTATTTTTTCAATGATTCCGTCCGTCATGCTGACAACAGGATAATATCCGGGCGGCATTTTTGAGCCCATGATATCGCAGCCTTCATGGCGGCGTTTTGGGCTGTTTTTCCGGCCGCCGTTCTCTCCGCCGTTGTCCCGCCGCCATTGTCCCCTCTGCCGTTCTCCCCGCCGCTTACATACCCCCGCCCGTCCATCCAGCCGTCCTCAAACACCACCTCCGGCGTGTCCTTATTCCGGCTCTCTGGTATTGGAAAGTACTCTAAATCCCCCAGGACGGTCCCGTATGCATGTTTCAGCTTTCGGTAGTCCGCAGGCCTGGCCGCAGCCAGCAGCCTGTTATTATACCTGGTGTCCTTAAGGCCTGTAAGGTCATAATCATGTTCCACCATCAAGGTGGCAACCATGTCCGGATCCAGGTTGTCAAGCCCTGCCACCGCATCTCCCAGACTCATGGCCCTGAAATCATCGCTCTCCCAGGAATACGGCCCCAGCTGGTAATAATCCGGATTCGCAATCAGATAATTGGTAATGGAACACTGGAATACCGCCAGCAGCAAAATAAGAATCAAAGGCATAGCCCGCCACCCTTTACAATATATTTGTATAAACCATTGTATTCAGGTGCGTATGAAAAAATCCATAGGAGGCGTTCTGTCTGTCCTCTGTCTGCTTATGCTGTTATTCAACCCCGGACTTGCACTGGAAGGTGCCAGGCAGGGTCTTGTACTTTGGGGAAATGTAGTCCTTCCCACTCTCCTTCCCTTCATGATATGCTCCGGCGTCATCGTGGCCATGGATGCCATCCATATCCTCACGGGACCCTTTAATCCCATCCTCTCAGGCATTCTGTCCCTGTCAGACCAGGGCAGCTTCTGCCTGATGAGCGGGCTGTTATGCGGTTATCCCATGGGTGCCAAGACCACCAGCGACTTTTTAGACCAGGGCAGACTCTCTGTTCAGGAGGGAAAATACCTGCTGGCCATCAGCAATCATCCCAGCCCCATGTTTGTGCTGGGATATGTAATGGCCCAGATTGCCCTGATTCCCTCCATGGCATCCCCCTGCCCGCTGTGGGCTGTCCTGGCAGCCCTGTATCTTCCCATACTCCCCATCTCCATATTAGCCAGATGCTGCTATCATTACAACCGGCAGACCCGTGAGGAAGCATGCCTTTGGCGGCACAGACAGCACCGGAAAAAGCAGCCGGCTTTTCCTTTGACACTCACATGATGAGCTGTTTTGAAACCATGGTCAAAATAGGCGGTTATATCATGCTGTTCTCTATCCTGGCCCTGTATCTGACCGTGTTTCCGTTTCAGATGCCTCCCCTGCTCCGCCCGGCCCTGTTGGGAAGTGTGGAAATCACCACCGGCATCCAGATGATAGCATCCTCCGTGCCCGGAAGTATGGGAGCCCTACTTATCATCGGCTCCGCTGCCTTCGGCGGATTTTCAGGCATATTTCAGACAAAAAGTGTATTAAAAAATGCCGGATTGTCCATCCGGCATTATATGCTGTGGAAAATGCTCCACAGCGCGCTGTCCTGTCTTATATTTTATGTATCCCTGTGCCGGTAGCCTATCCCTATGCCGATAGCCTATCCCTGTGCTGGTAGCTTACGCCTGCTGCTGGGCGTCATCCATCTCCTGAGGCGCCTGGCCTTCGCCCTCCTCCGGCCTCACAATGCCTCCTGACAATTCATTCCGGTTGGAGGAAACAATGTCATAGCTGGACTGCATGGAAGTCATAAAGGCGTCAAAACGCCCCCTTGCGCCTTCCATGGTATGGTTGATGATGGTCTGGAGACTGCGGAGCATATCGTCTGTATACTGAATGGAACTCTGGCGGATTCCATTGGCATCGTTCACAGCAGAGTCCACAATGGCCTGGGCCTGTATGCTGGCCTGCTCCACCACTTCGTTGGCATGGGCATATGCGCGCTGCATGATTTCATGCTCATTAATCATCTCCGAAGTCTGTTCGCTGGCCTGGGCCACCATGGAATCCGCCTGCTTCTTGGCATCATCCAGCATGGCATCCGCCTGGGCCTGGGCTTCATTCAAAATGGTTTCCTGCTGGCTGATGATTTTCTGATATTTCTTAATTTCATCCGGTATCCTGAGTCGCAGCTCTACCAGCAGTTCCTCCAGCTCTTCCTTATTAACAATAATTTTACTGTTTGATAATGCCTGGAACTTACAGCTGTCTATATATTCCTCGATTTCACTGATTAACTGCTCTATCCTACTCATCATGTCAACCGTCTCCTCTCCTCCAGCTTCTCTCTTACCCTGGCTGCAATGACCGGATGGAGGAATTCACTGATATCCCCCTCGTACTCCGCAATCTCTTTCACGATGCTGGAACTCAAATATGAATATTTTAAATTCGTAGTCAAAAATATAGTATCAATCTCCGGCGCAATAACCCTGTTGGTCTGCGCCATCTGAAGTTCGTATTCAAAATCCGTAATGGCCCGCAGTCCCCTGACCACGATATCCGCATGACTCCTGCGCACAAAGTCAATGAGCAGGCCTTCAAATGACTGAATCTCCACGTTAGGCAGGGACGAAGTCACTTCCTTTAACATATTAACACGTTCCTGGGCAGAAAACAACGGGCATTTTGCCTTATTGTTAAGGACCCCAATGATTAATTTATCCACCATCTTTGCTGTGCGCTCTATGATGTCATAATGGCCTAATGTAACCGGGTCAAAGCTTCCCGGATATACTGCTGTCCTCATCTACTCTCCTCTGCCAACGAACACATGCTTGTTGGTCTTGTACTCTTTGCTTTTTATCATATGCCATCCGGATTCTTCCAGCCATCCAAACTCAGTTTCCCTGGATGCCTCAATTACAATCAGGGTTTCCTCCGTAACCATGGGGGAATGGTTCAGATAATCCAGAACCAGCCGTTCATACTCATGATTATAGGGCGGATCCATAAAAACAATATCAAACCTGTAATTCTTGCCCTCCAGGCGCTTCAGACCGGTTATCACGTCACAGCCCATCACCATGGCCCGGTCCTCCAGCTTTGTCCTGCTCAGGTTCTCCCGGATGCACTCCAAAGCCTTCGGATTGTTCTCAATCATTACAGCCAAACCGGCTCCCCGGCTCAGCGCTTCAATTCCTATGGCCCCGCTGCCGGAAAAAAGATCCAGGAACATGCAGTCTGCCAATTCCGGCTGAAGCATGTTAAACAGCGTTTCTTTGATTCTATCAGTGGTGGGCCTAGTATCCAGCCCATCCAGTGTTTTTAAAAGCAGCCTTCTGGCACTGCCTGCGATTACTCTCATTCAATAACTCCCGCTTCCATACGCCGCACAGTTGCAGCAATTTTCATACCAAACAAGTATAATATGAAAATTCCAGATATACAAGGGTTTTTTTAGGATTTTTGCAACATTTCCCTCATTATTTGGAAGCAGGAAGCCCCTGGGCAATCCGTCCGGTAAATTCCGCAATGTTCATGGTCTGCATGTATACCTTGCCAGGTCCTGTCAGTTTAGTGAGGAACAGTCCCTCGCCGCCGAACAGGATATTTTTCACGCCTTTAACTGTCTCAATTTCATAGGATATGCTGGGTTCAAAGGCAAAGACATTTCCCGTATCCACCTTAATCACTTCTCCGGGGGCCAGAACCCTCTCCACCACATCTCCATCCACCTCCAAAAAGGCCATGCCGCTTCCCTGTATCTGCTGAAGGATAAAGCCCTCTCCGCCAAAGAATCCGGCCGTAAACTTCTTAGTCAGTACGGTATTGATTTCTACTGTTGGCTGGGCGCACAGGAAAGCTCCCTTCTGGCAAATCAGGCTGGTCTTTGCCGTATCTATGGCCAATATCTTCCCCGGCACAGTGGATGCAAACGCAATGGTACTGTCCGGCCTGGACGCCGTATAGGTAGCCATAAACAGGGATTCGCCGGAAAACATCCTTCCCAGTCCTTTCATAAGCCCTCCTTTTACATTGGAGTCCAGTGTAAAACCGTCGCTCATCCATGCCATGCCTCCGGACTGCGTATACATAGCCTCTCCCGCCTGCAGCCTGATTTCAACAGCCGGCAGTATATCTCCCAACATTCTGTAATCCATGTAGTGTTTCCTCCTTAGATGTTTTCATTTGTGTAACAGTATACCATATGAAGTGTTAAAATCCTTTACATTACTCTTAATATTTATGATTGAAAATCATCGGCTTAAGGTATCCAAAATAACCTCCCATTTATTGGTATCAATCTCCAAAAATATATATCTCTGCCTACTATCTTTCCAAATACCGGTCCACAAACCGAAACACCCGGTCCCAATACTCTGCCCCGCCCACCAGCGCTGCCTGCACATGGGCCGCGCCTGCCACTGCAAAACATTCCTTTTCGCTCCTGCAGGCGTCATAGAGCTCCTTCATCATCTCAAAAGGAACAAACCGGTCCTCCGTGCCGTGGATGAAAAACATGGGCAGTCTGGTCCCTGCCACGCATTTCAATGCATCCGCCTCTTTCATACCATAACCGGCCCTTATGCGGGTGACAAAATCCGCGCAGTATAAAAATGGGAACGCAGGCAGATGGAACTGGGACTTCATCTGATATGACAAAACCGACCAGGCGGACGTATAACCACAGTCTTCCACCGCTGCCTTTACATTGGAAGGCAGCTTCTCTCCGGCAGCCATCATGACCGCAGCAGCTCCCATGGATACTCCATATAATACGATTTCCGAATCCGGATATTGCCTCACAAGCCAGCATATCCATTCTTTGATATCCAGGCGGTCATGCCATCCCATTCCCACATATGTACCCTGGCTCTTTCCGTGACCTCTGGCATCGGGCAGAAGAAGATTAAATCCCGCCTGATAAAAAGCCAGCGCTTCCCTTCCAAACCACATACCGGAATCATCATATCCATGGATCAATACAGCCCATTTTTTATTTGGTTTTTTCTGTCTGCACAGATAGCCATGAAGTCTTAACTGGTCAAAAGACTCGATTTCCCGTTCTTCGTACTGCGCTTTAAGCATTGTTACTGCTTCTGGTGCATTTCGTTCCTCCCCCGGCACTTTTTCTTTTTTTTCTGTGCCGGGCGCTGGTTTTAACAGGGCTGATTTATCTGTCGATGCATCCAGGGCAATATGAAAAAAATATTCTCCTGCCAGCAGTCCGGCGATTGCTGTGGCTATTCCTGCTGTTATACCCGCAGCAATTCCTGCGGTAATACCTGCGGCAGTTCCAACCTCCGCATCTGTCATAGATTTCTTCATCCATTACCGCCTCCTTAAAAATAAATATTAACTTCTACTATACTATGGCAACCAGTTTTAAAGGTCTATGCGTTCTAAAAAGGCCGATTTCCTGTTTTAACCAAAATACGAAGAACCTTCTAGTTTATAATTTTTGAATCATCACATAATAGGATTGTAACACAAAACAAGCCATGAACCACTAAACAATTTCATGGCAAATATAATACAAGGAGGCGTTTTATTATGTCTAACAATTCTAACAGAACAAATGTACCTGAAGCAAAGGAAGCAATGGACAGATTTAAGATGGAGGTTGCTAACGAGATTGGTGTACCGTTAACCAACGGATACAATGGTAACCTGACTTCTGCACAGAATGGTTCCGTAGGTGGCTATATGGTTAAGAAGATGATTGAAGCCCAGGAGCGTCAGATGGCAGGTAAATAAATCCTCCCTTTCTGAAGGATTTCTGAAGTAAGATTGTATCATTGCTGGAAACAGCAGAAAATCCCCAGACTATGTGTTAAACACAGTCTGGGGATTTTGTCATAAATTCATCATTTTCCATCATCCGTTTGTCATCCCTATTTCTGTCATAGGCATATCAATCGTACAGATGCAGACTAATCCACATATACCACTTTACCCGTACGTTCCTTATCCTCCTTCGTGTCGGCCGCGTATCCAAGCGCTGCCATACCGTATACCACATGGTCAGATGGTACTCCAAAGGATGTCAGAATCCGGCGGATGGCAGGCTCATCGCAGATTCCCTGGAGCTGGTTAATCCACACAGAACCGATTCCAAGGGAATGGGCGGCAAGGAACATGTTTTCCATGGCACATGCATCGTCCTCCCTGCCGAAGCGGCTCTCCTTTTCATTGGACGGAATGACCAGAACCTGGGGCTGGTACATATCATATCCCTGACGGTCCAGTGTCTTTTCAACGGCCGCTGCCAGCATCTGGATTTTCTCCCTGCTTCTCACAACTGTAAACTGCCATGTCTGGAGTCCCATCCCGCTGGGCGCATGAAGGGCGGCCTGTACAATCAGCTCCATCTCATCCTCCGGAATGGGCTTGTCTGAAAACTTTCTGGTACTTCTCCTGGTCAAAATCGTATTCAATGTCTCATTCATGGTAAAACACCCCTTTCTGTTCTTATACAACGGTTCTTATACAGCAGTTCTCATGCCGCAATTCTTATATAGCAGCCCCTAAACAGCAGATCCATATAAATCCGCTACAGGTTCAGCTTCTCATAATTGGTTCCCAGGTAATCCTCCACCTTCCGCTTCAGATCCCTGTGCTCATCTTTTTCCAGCTGAGGGTCCTCATCCAGAAGCCGGTTTACTTCCTCTGAAACCTTTTTTAAAATATTGGCATCCGTGAATATATCTGCCAGCTTAAATTCCATATCCCCGCTCTGGCGCAGTCCGAAGATATCCCCTGGTCCCCGCAGCTTTAAATCCTCTGAAGCAATGTAAAAACCGTCATTGGAACGGTTCAGTATATCCAGGCGCTCCCCTGCCCCTTGGTCCCGGGAACAATTGACCATGATACAGTAGGACTGGTCCTTTCCCCTTCCTACCCGTCCGCGGAGCTGATGGAGCTGGGCCAGGCCGAACCGCTCTGCATTCTCGATCATCATCACCGTTGCATTAGGCACATTGACCCCTACCTCGATGACAGTGGTGGATACCAGTACATGGATTTCCCCTGCTGCAAAGCGCTCCATAATGACATTCTTTTCCTTACCCTTCAGCTTGCCGTGGAGATATTCCACTGTCACGGAGGGCGGCAGCGCTTTCCTCAGGGCCTTGGTGTAATCCAGCACATTCTCAGCCTCAATCATCTCGCTCTCCTCCACCATGGGACAGATGACATAAGCCTGATGGCCCTCCGCCACCTGGCGCTCGATGAACGCATATGCTTTTGGACGATAGCCCGGATCCACCACACAGTTCTTTATGGTCTGGCGTCCCGCAGGCAGTTCATCTATGACGGATATATCCAAATCCCCGTACAGGATAATGGCCAGTGTACGCGGAATGGGCGTGGCGCTCATAACCAGCACATGGGGTTCCTGTCCCTTGCTGCTGAGAAGTTCCCTCTGTCCCACGCCAAAGCGGTGCTGCTCATCGGTGATAACCAGGGCAAGGTTGTCGTACACCACCTTTTCCTGAATCAGGGCATGGGTTCCGATTATAATGTCCGCCTCATGGCTGGCAATCTTCGCGTATGCCAGACGTTTTTCCTTGGCCGTCATGGAGCCTGTGACCAGCACAGGAACCTTTTCGATTCCCTGCTTTTCAAAAAGGCCGGTCATGGATTCAAAGTGCTGTCTGGCCAATACCTCCGTAGGCACCATAAGCGCGCCCTGATATCCATTATATGCAGCCTCCAGCAGGGCCAGAATGGCTATGATGGTCTTGCCGCTTCCCACATCTCCCTGAATCAGGCGGTTCATCACCAGACCGCTTCCCATATCGCCATATACTTCCCTCAGAGCCCTTTCCTGGGCTCCTGTAAGGGCGTAGGGCAGACTGGATTGAAAGGCAGCCACCTCCTCCGACTCCTTTATCATAAAGGCAGAATGCCTGTCCTCCCTGTGCTCCTTCAGACGCCTGACCCCCACCAGGAACATGAAGAACTCGTCAAATACCAGACGTTTCCTGGCAAAGAGAAGCTCTGTCTGGTCAGCCGGAAAATGAATGTGCTCCATGGCATAATTGATTTCAGCCAGCTCATACCTGCGCCTTAAATCCGGCGGCATGTACTCCCGCTCCATCTTCCGCATTTCCAGGGCCATCTGCTGCGCCCGCACAATGGTCTTATTGCTCAGGCCCCTGGTCTGTCCGTATACAGGCTGCATGGAGCCGGCCAGGGCCTGGTAGCTGTCAGGGGTAAATACCTCCGGCTGTTCCATGACCATCCGTCCCCTTTTCTTAACCACCCTGCCGCGGAATACGTAGGTGACGCCGGTCTTTAAATTTGCCCTCATATAGGGCATGTTATACCAGGATACCTGGAGGGAGCCTGTCAGGTCCTTAAGCTGCACCGAAACAATCTGCATATGGCCCAGACGCAGCAGGTCAGCTCCCCTCACAAGCGCCGACTCCACAGCCATAACAGCCTGCTCCTTTAACTGCCCTATGGATACCGGGGGCTCATATGCATCGTATGCCCTGGGATAATAGGACAGCAGGTCATCTATGGTAACAACCCCCAGTTTTTCAAATAGTTTGCCTGTCTTCTCGCCAATTCCTTTTAACGAGTTTACCGGCTGTCTGTTTAACATGTATCAGAATCCTCCAAAGGAAGTCATGCCTGTAACGCATTGAGTCCCAGCTTTATGCATCCCATGATTCCCTGGTCATCGTGAAGGCTTGCCGGAACAATGTAACTGTCCATGTCTTCCAGTTCCTTTGTCTTGATATAGCCGTTTAACATCTCTCTCACCTTTTGGCGGATCATAGGGAACAGCTGTTCCTGATGCATGACTCCGCCGCCCAGAATAATTTTCTGGGGAGAAAGCAGCATGATATAGTCCACAAGGGCCTGGGCAATGTAATAGCTCTCCATCTCCCATACCTCGGGCCTGTCCACCAGTTCCACGGCCTTTTTACCCCATCTGGCCTCGATAGAGGGACCGCTTGCAAAGCCCTCCAGACAGTTTTTGTGATAAGGACAGATACCGCCCTTTGAATCGTCCTCATGACGCGCCAGAAGGATGTGGCCTCCTTCCGGGTGAAGCATTCCGTGCAGCAGCTTTCCATTGATGCATACGCCCACGCCCACACCGGTTCCTATGGTGATGTATATAACGCTGTCCAGTCCCCTGGCACATCCGTATGTCACCTCTCCCAGACAGGAACCGTTCACATCCGTATCCAGTCCCATGGGAACCTTAAGCTCAGCCTTAAGCCTGCCCAGAAAATCCTTGTGCCGCCATGCCAGCTTAGGCGTATCCAGGATATATCCGTAAGTCTCTGACTCCGGCTTCACATCCACAGGGCCAAAGGCAGCCACGCCCAGGGCCTCGATCTCCTTATCCTTAAAATATTCAATGAGCTTAGGTATGGTCTCCTCCGGTGTTGTGGTGGGTATGGATACCTGCTCCAATATGGTACCGTCTTCCTTTCCTATGGCGCACACCATCTTAGTGCCGCCTGCTTCCAATGCTCCAATTAACATATATGCTCCCCTTTCTGAAACAGTTAGTATGATACTTTTTTAGCTATGTTTTAGTTGAATTATACAATCTTTTTCTTATCTTGGCTAGGTCTAAATTCCATCGCACCTTTACTTCTCACGTTTAAACCCATAAAAAAACTGCACTATTTATACGTGTCTGAGAGATATGGACGATTGGTAACTCTTTGTCCACATTCCCTCTTATCCGCAAAACCGTGCAGCATAAAACAATAATATCAGCTAAATTTACCTATAAAACCAGACAGAAGCTTTTTCCATAACTAGTAAGCTCTCCGGTACACATCTTCCACCTGTTCCTTTGTAGGTTTAAAGGGATTATCATCCATACACGAATCTTCCATAGCTGTCTCTGCCAGTTCATCAAAAGTCTCAGGATTTACTTCCATATCTCTCAGTCTTTGGGGCAGGCCCAGCAACGCGGAAAATTCTCTCAGATATGCCGCGGATGCCGTGGAAGCTTGAAAACCAGTCATGGAATCCGCCCCCGGCAGAGCAAGAGCCGCCGCTATCTTTTTAAATTCCCGGGAGGCAATTTTGTCTGTACCGTTAAATTCCATGCCATAAGGCAGTAATATGGCATTGCAAAGTCCATGCGGAAGCCCAAAACGGCCCCCCAGTGCATGGGCCATAGCATGAATGATACCCAGCCCTGCATTGGAAAATGCCATTCCGGCGCTGTATTGTGCATAGGCCATCATCTCTCTTGCCTTTACATCACCTCCATTTGAAACGGCAGCTGGAAGATATTCTTTTATAGTCTTTATCGCCCACAATGCATCTTTATCTGTATAAGGTGTTGCCCGTTTTGCTACTACAGCTTCCACTGCATGGGTCATTGCATCCATTCCAGTGGATGCCGTAAGACCTTTGGGCATTGTCATCATAAAATCAGCATCATCCACAGCTATAGTTACCATACAGTTTGTATCTACCATACACATTTTGGAATGAGTAACAGAATCCGTGACAATATAAAAGGATGTTACCTCAGATCCGGTACCTGCCGTTGTATTAACAGCTACAATAGGGATTCCTGGCTTTCTGGACTTGCCAACCCCCTCATAGTCCTTAACTTGACCGCCGTTTGCAAGTACAATACTGACAGCTTTAGCGGTATCAATGGCAGAACCGCCTCCCACAGCCACCAGTACATCTATCTCCAAAGCAACAGCGGCTTTCAGACACTCTTCTACAACCTCTATGGTGGGGTTAGGCTGCACCAGATAATACACAGCATATTCCAGACCTGCCATTAAAAGGCAGGACCCTACACGGTCCGCCGCCCCGCTTTTATACAAAAAGGAATCCGTGACAATAAGCCCTCGCGTGAGTCCTCTCTTTTTTAGTTCTTCTGGAAGCAGCGCGATGGAACCTTTCCCAAATAAGCTGGTCGTCACTGCATGTATCTTTTCCATATCCATGCCCTCTTTCATTAAAGTCTGTGCAGTAATCCAAAAGTAAGTCCTCTGAATCCCTACAGTTCTGCCTGGGGCGGCGAATCCACTATACCAACCACAAATGCATCCACGGGTGCTGAACGGTCCAGTGCGTACTGCGTGGTATTGTCCGTTGTCACCAAAACCAATTCACCGATTCCTGCCCCAATGGTATCCGCCGCGACAATGATATTCCTCTTTTCTCCATAAAATGGTTCTACAAGGAGGAGCTTAAAACCAACCAGGCTGCTGCATTTTCTTGTTGAGACCACATTGCCTTTGATTGTACCTAATATCATTCAAACATTTCCTTTCTGACAGGCAGCCATTGCCCCTGTTTTAACTGAAATGCATTAGCATCGTCTGTATCAATATGAAAATCCAGACGGCTATCAGCGCCAACCCGAATCACTACATGGCTTAAAATGCCTCCCTTGGGGCCCGGGACCCTGACATTCACCCGGTCCCGGTCTGACACGCCAAACCATGCTGCATCTGCCTGGGTCATATGGATATGTCTATCCGCCACCATAACACCCTCTGTAAGGGCTACTTCCCCACAGGGTCCCTTTAATCTGATTCCAGGCGTATTGTCTATCTCTCCCGACGTCCTTACAACAGGTTCAATTCCCAGAAATCTGCAATCACTGGCAGACATCTCCACCTGACTTTTACCTCTCTCAGGTCCCAGTATTCTTACTTTCTCGTAGCTGCCCTTCGGCCCCTGGACAGCTACTTGTTCCAAACATGCAAACTGACCAGCCTGACTCAAATACTTCATGGGTGTAAGAGTATATCCCTGACCAAACAGTTGAGCTACATGTTCCCTGGAGAGGTGGACATGTCTGGCTGAAATTCCAACTGGGACCAGATACGCATCCCTGTTCAGACGTTCCCACTGTTCATAAACCAATGATGATATGGCCTGAATCATCATTTCCCTGTTTTCATCGTCCCTTCTCTCCATATATCACTCCTGCTGTTACCGAATGAAGGGAAGTACAGCACCTACCGATGTATGTGGACGTGGAATCACATGAACAGCTACCAGCTCGCCTATCCTGCTGGCCGCATCCTGCCCCGCTTCCACAGCTGCTTTCACCGCTCCAACATCACCTTGGACCATAACCGTCACCAGACCCGAACCTATCTTCTCTGTTCCGACCAATTCCACATCGGCTGCCTTTAACATTGCGTCAGCAGCCTCAATGGATGCCGTCAGTCCCCTGGTCTCAATCATCCCCAATGCCAGCATTCCTTTCTTTAAAACCATACCTGTTTCTGCCATAATTAATTTACCTCCTCGATCATATTTAAAAGTTTCATTATCTCCGGATGCGGGGCATTGATAACTGCAGCCACTTTTATGGCGTCCGCCCCCACTATCTCCGCAGCTTGGACAGCCGCCTCCATGGCTGCCTCTACAGCCGAGGTCCCGCCTGCCAGGACTGCATGGCATAGTTTTCCTCCCAATTTTCTGTGGAAACTGACTATATCTACCTCTGCCGCCTTCAATGCCTGGTCAACGACAACTACCGTATTGGAATAATAGCTGATTTCTAAAACCCCTATGGCATTACCTATCTTTCCCATGGCGTCCTGTCCTCTATATGATATATGTCTTATTTCAAGCGCGGCAATATTCTGGTAATATCCTGATGTGGTCTGGGAATCACATGTACTGCAACCAGCTCACCAATTCTGGAGGCGGCTTCCTGACCCGCCTCCGTAGCAGCCTTCACGGCTCCAACCTCACCGGTTACCATCACGGTTACCAGACCGGAGCCTATTTTCTCCGTCCCCAAAAGTTCCACATCTGCCGCTTTAAGCATTGCGTCCGCAGCCTCAATGGATGCCGTTAATCCCCTTGTTTCAATAAGACCTATTGATGTAGATGCCATCTTTCTTACCTCCTGATATGCTTTTTGTTATGCTTTCATTTAAATGGTACTTTTGTTATAACTGACAATGAATTGGTCCCGTCATAAGGCCCTTCGATGATTTCTGCAAGAACATCCCCAGGCTTATTAAACATGAGAGCGGCGTCCCTTGCCGCTGCACAGGCAATCTTTACATCGTCCACGCTTCCCTCAAATTTAACCTGGACCGTCAGGGGAATGAATGCAGAGCTATCCTTGGAGTTAATGGTGTCAATACCCATAATCCTTATGTCGGCCGCCTTGCAGGCCTGATCCATAGCATACAACACAGCTCCGTAACCAGCGCACTCCAGAAAACCCAATGCCATATCTTCACCTCTTTCTTTTTTCGGTCAGAACGGCACATGGGACTTATACGATTCTTAAACCACCCTCCGCAAGCATGCACCTGCGTCTGCGGGTGAAGCTTCTGGCGCATGTAAGTCCTTCTCCGGTAGGTCCCGCGATGGTCATTGTGGTATGTCCCTCACCACCGATTCCTACTCCCTTTAACGTAGCACCATTTTTTGTATAAATTGTAGTCTCTATCTCCTTACCAAACAGTGTCATATGCTCCACATTTTTTGAAAATATAGATGCGGTGTGACGGTTTCCTGCCTCAGCATCCACTGCCCATTCCACACATTTCTCAAATGTTTCGCAGCGCACGATCGGTAATACCGGCATTAATTGTTCTACTTTGACAAAAGGATGGCTCCTGTCCGTCACACAAATAAGAAGCCGCGGATTCTTATGTTCTTGTATGCCGATTGCCTCTAAAAACGTACCAGCATCCTTTCCCACCCATTTTTTGTTTACTTCATAAATTCCAGCTTTATTCACCATAGCCAGCTTTGTAATCTTAGTCAGTTGTGATTCGTCCAGCAGATAAGCCCCCTCTCCGACCAGCCTGTCCACCAGTTCGTCAGCTACGTTGTCCATCACAAAAACTTCCTTTTCAGCCAGGCAGAGAAGGTTATTGTCAAAGGATGCCCCTCTGTACAACTCCCTGGCCGCCAGGCTTAAATCTGCCGTATCATCCACCACCACTGGCGGATTTCCTGCCCCCGCACCAATGGTCTTTTTTCCGGAACAAAGCAGAGCATGTACCATCCCCATCCCTCCGGTTCCCGCCATCAAGCGGATATGCGGACTTGAAGATAATTTGTGCACAGCCTCCATATCAGGTTCTCTCTGCATGGTAATCAAGTTTTTGGGACCTCCATTTTCCACAATCGTGCGATGGAGCATTTGCAGACAATAGGCGCTGCACCTCTTCGCCCCCGGATGGACATTGAACACTACGGCATTACCTCCGGCTATCATACTAATGGTGTTATTAATCATAGTCTCTGTGGGATTCGTGGAAGGAGTGATGGCGCCAATCACTCCAAAAGGAGCTTGTTCCTCTATCATCAATCCCTCATCGCCTGAAACAGCATCTGTCACCAGGCATTCCACTCCCGGAGTCTTATCAATAACAGCCATATGTTTTATAATCTTATCCTCATACCGTCCCATTCCTGTTTCCTCATGGACCATCCTCGCCAAAGATTCAGCATGAGCACGGGATGCCGCCCGAATAGCCTCAATGATTCTTTTTCTGTCTTCCAGTTTATATCTATGTATCCATTCCTTTTGTGCTGTTCTGGCCGCTTCAATGGCATCCTCAACCTGTTCAAAAATCCCGTCCTGCCCATTGCTGCACGTCCTGTCGTTTACATGTAATGCACCTGCCTGAAAATCCTTCTGTCCCAATTCGGATAACACGCTACGCACAATGGCTTCTATCTCTTTTTCACTTATTTCCATGATTGTATCCCCCTAATGATTCTGCTTCAATTGCTCCAAAACCCGCCTCACTACCTCCCCAATAATTTCTTCTTTTGATTTGTCCGGTGCAGACGGCCTCTCCCCTCTTCCCTGCTGAACGTCCCCTGGTCTAATAAGCCTTGTTACTCCCTTTAGGTTAAGTGACTCAGACAGCTCATCGGAGCTTCTTCTCTGCCCCTGTACATCGGCCTCATTAACGCCGGCGCAGCTAGGGATACCTCCCGTGGTGATACCCAGTTTCCTTCTGATTTCAAGCAGCCGCTCTACCTGACTGGAGGAAAGCGTATTCTGACGCTCAATTATATAACCCGTATACATCAGGATCGTAGCGTAATACTCAACCGATTCTAATCTGTAAAATGCCTGATACACATCTTTTCCCCATGTCAAAGCACCATGATTGGCCAGAAGCACGCCATTATGGGTATTCACAAAGGGAGCAATAGAATCCGGTACTTCCTCTGTACCTGGCGTCGCATAACGCGCCACAGGTATGGTACCTAATCCCATAACAGCTTCCGTCAGCACTGCTTTATCCAAGGGGATTCCTGCAATAGCAAAACTGGTAGCCACTGGCGGGTGAGCATGTGTCACTGCCTGCACATCCGGATTCTCTCTATAAACTCTTAAGTGCATCTTTACCTCTGATGAGGGCTTATATCTCCCCATCAAGATATTTCCATTCAAATCCATCTTTACCATCATATCCTGGGTCATGAAACCTTTTGAGACACCAGTCGGCGTGGTCCATATGGTATTTGTTCCTACTTTGCAGCTGATATTCCCATCATTCGAGGCCACAAAGCCTTTGTCATACATGCGCTTTCCTATATCCAAAATAGCTTTTTTGGCCTCAAAATCTGTCATGTACCTCACACCTTGAATTATCATCATATTCTCCTCTAACATCCAAAGGCGGTAACTCGCCCTGTTATGGTGTTTTTACTCTTATATAGTCCGGCCGTCTTTATGCAGTTTTCAATTGCGGTTTTGAGGAAATCACGGGAATCGTGACAGATATAGAACTGAATCATAGACAGAAAAGTTCCCGAATTAGAATCATGTATTTTCAAATAAAGTATCCTGCTCTTGGATTTTAAGAAACGAAAGGGGAACCATTGTGGCAGAAGCTCCCCTTTGCAACCTGTAGCGTGTTCGGACAAACGTGGGGTTCCAAATAAGCGCTAGTTCAAAACCTTGACACCATTCGTTTCATAAAACTCTCTGTAAGATGCAGGGATTCCTTTATCCGATATAATCACATCAGAAAAAGTCAAAGAACCCAGGCTGAGAAATGTGGTACGGTTAAATTTAGAAGAATCCAATACAATGATTAGCTGGTCAGCAATTGCCTTTATGGTCTGGTATACAATTAACTCTGTGGAGTAATTCACTGTATATCCAGCAGACAAGTCCGCTCCTCCAACTCCCATAAATGCCTTAGATATATACACTTTATCCAGATTACGCATGAACATCTCACCTGCTACATACAGATGGCTATGTACCAGATTCCCGCCGGTGACAATGACATTAGCCTGTTTATTCTTAGCCAGTGCCTGGGCTGCCAAAAGATTATTCGTCAATACATTGACTTCCTCCAGCTTTGCCAATTCTCTGGCAATATAGTAACAGGTGGTTCCTTGTCCTATGAACACCCAACCGCTATCCGTAACCAGTGATGCCGCTATCTTACCAATTTCTTCCTTCCTCCGGTCATATTCAATATGCATCCCCAGTGAATCCTCACGTATTGGTTCTGCATCACTGATTTCACCTGTAGGAAGAGCCGCTCCGTGTATCCTCCGGATACACTGTCGGTCCTCTAAAAGAGACAGGTCCTTTCTGATTGTAACCTCCGATACATGGAACATATCGCTTAAATCATTGACCTCTATGCGGCCTGATTCTTCTACTACTTTTTTAATCTCTGCAAGTCGTTCTGTTCTATTCATATGATATTCACTGACTCTTTTCTTACTTTCTGATGAAACATACATTTGATTATATCATACTATGATTTTAACCTCAAGAAAAAAGCATTAATTCCCCCTCACTCTATCGCCATATCATGCTATGTATTCTCATGCCCATATTTAAACAGAAACCGTTCCCGCTCCGATTGGACAAATCTGGATGGTATCTCCTTTATTGGCCGGTTAATAATATCCAGATAAATGGCACACGCTTTTTCCATAACATCTACTGCCAGGGCAGCTTCTGAGAGATTCCTTCCGCAAGCTACGGGTCCATGATTGCGCAGTATGAGGCCATTCTTATCTCCAATCACCTCAGCTGCCCCTCTTCCCAGGCTCTGATGCTGCTCTGCCGGAATATATTGCCTGGATAGAGGGATTTTGCCGCCGAACAATTGTGACATTTCCTCCACCATACAGGGTACCGACGAGATTGGTAATGCTGATACAGCCATGGCTTTCTGTGTATGGGCATGTATGACTGCTTTTATATCGTCCCTCACCAGATAAATCTGACGGTGGACTTCTTTCTCGGATGTAGGGGTACGGTTGCCTTCCACTTTATTACCTTCCAGATCAATAACAACAAAATCTTCCAGCTCCATGCTTCCATACTCAACCTTACTGGGAGTTAGCACAATATGATTACCTATCCGTACACTTACATTTCCCCAGGTTCCCAGAAAATACCCCTTCCCGACCATTCGTCTGCAAACATCTAAAATTTCCTGTCTGGCTTCTTCATACAACATATGATTACTCCTTCAAGATAGTTGCCCTCGTCTTCCAGGTCTTTTGAATCGAGGTGTATAATTCTTTGTATAGTTCATAGAATTTCATATACTTTTTATGATGTTCCATATTTGGTTCATAAACCATCTTCGTCTTCACAATTTTTGACACTGCTTCCTGGTAACTGCCATATATACCTTGAACTACCATATTGTTAATGGCAACGCCTCTTGCCCCCAGCTCGTCACCCTTCACGGTCACAATACGGCTTCCCAGAGCATCGGCAAACATCTGGCACCAGGTATTGCTGCCGGATCCGCCTCCGCAAACTGTTATTTGTTCTGGTGTAAGAGGCATATGTTCATAACAGTCCAGCATGGCAAATGCCACGCCCTCATAGGTGGCTCTCACAATATCCGCCAGGCTTGTTTTCACACTGAGTCCAGTATAACTGGCCCTTGCTCTGGAATCTGTAAAAGGCGCCCTCTCTCCTCCTGCAAGAAGATAAGGGTGATACATCACGCCATGAGCGCCAATAGGAACATCCTTAATCATCTCTTCCATATAATCGTAAACATTCTTCCCCAATCCCTCTGCAGCTTCTTTTATCTGGCTGCCAATCGTCTGCAGCATCCATTCCAGGTTAGGTGTTCCAGCTAAAGAGGCCATGAGCCTGAGCCATTTGCCTTCCATCACGTGCGACACGGTCATACCTGATTTTATTGCATCCTGCAATGGTTTATCAATCACCATCTCATGAAGGGCAGCAGTACCAATTATGGAACAACAGTGGGCATTATCAATTACACCGCTGCCCAGAGCACAGGCGCCTACATCCATGGGGCCTGATGTTACTAAAACTTTATCTGTAAGTCCTATTTTCTCAGACAATTCCGGCAAAATGAAATATGCGTTCTCTTTTGCAGTCTTTACGGGAGGATATTTCTCACGGTATGCTTTTAACCCACATACATCAAATGCCTCCTCCAGATAATCCCGTTTATTCTGATCAAGGAAAATAAGCGATTGGTCTGTGGCATCTGTTGTAACCTCTCCCGTGAATTTATAGAACAGATAGTCCTTCAAATGAAGCAGCCATCTGCTTTTTTCGAGTGACTCTTTCTCATACTTCTCCATCCAGCGCACAATGCCATTCTGGTTTCCTGTAAATATCCATGTACCTGTCAGTTCAAATAAGCGCTCGCATGTTCCGTCCTCCACCCACTGGTCTACAAACTCTGCTGCCCTTCCATCGCAAAAACAGCACCCTCTGCGCACCGGCTTCATATCTTCATCCACCATCCACAGTCCATCCCCCTGAGCTGTGATGCCGATTCCTATAATGGCATTACGGTCTACCTGAGCAGCTACACTCTCTACACATATCTGTGCCTTTTCCCAGATTTCCTCCATGTCTTCTTCGTACTGATTTTCCTGTGGAAAGTATCCTTTCAGCCCAATACCCTTTTTTGCTATCTCGTTCCCCTGTTCATCAAACAGCACCGCTTTAATTCCGGTAGTACCCGAATCTATACCGATAATATACCTTTCCATTTGAATACCTCTCTTCTAAAACATCCCTTTAATGTACCCCAGCGATTCCTTAATCAGGTCGTCCAAATACTTATCATCGGCATCAGCCGGAAGCATATTCCTCCATACATTTCCGCCTTCCAGCGCAACCGATCCCCCTGTCCGCACCAGTGGCTCAAAAGAAATACATCTGTCATACCCAATTTCCTTTAACGCATCTACTACCTGCTGCCATGGAAGGAAACCAGGTCTCGGAGGTCTCCTGTTATTGGAACCCATATGATAATGGCCCAGTCTGCTGCCTGCCGTCCGAATAGCTTCCGCCAAATCATCCTCTTCAATCATCCCATGGAATATATCCAGAAGAATATTAATATTAGGATGATTCACCATATCAGCCAGCTTCCTTGCTTCAGCTGCTGTGTTAAGCATATAGTTCTCAAAACGGTTTACTACTTCCATGTTCCAGCTCACATCATAATCAGCCGCACATTTTCCAATCTCCTTAAGAGATTTCGCAGACTGTTCAAAACTTTTCTCTTTGTCGATTGGGCGGTCAAACTTACACCATGCTCCATAGTTGATACCTGAGAAATTATGGCTTCCCAAACGGGCGATTGCTTCAATCAGGCGTTTTGACTTCTCAACCGCTGCCCTTCTTCCTGCTTCATCAGCCTGAGACAGGTCTTCCTCCTTACCAAATCCGCCAGAAACATAAATTTCCACATCATTCGCCCTGGATGCCGCCAAAATTTCGTTTACTTCCTGCTGCTCCATTGTGAGAGTTCTTCCCCAAAAAATTTCCAAGGCATCAAAGCCACAGGCCCTGGCACGTTCAATCATTTTAGGATAATCATTTCCCTCCCAATCCTTACTCCAATAACAATAACATATTCCAAATTTCATATTATTTCCTCCTCAATTTTGAACATTAATAGTTGCATTTATACATTACTGTTGTTTCTTCTTCGGATTGCATCAATCGCTACTGCAATCAATACCACCACACCAGTGACAATCTGATCCCAGTAGGATGAAATTCCTAAAAGACTGATACTGAAGGATATTACACTCATGAGCAAACCGCCCACTATAGTCCCTCCGATACCTCCGCTTCCTCCATTCATAGATGTGCCGCCTAACACGCCTGCTGTAATGGAAGGCATGGCCCAGTTTTCTCCTATATTTACCTGTGAAGAACCCAAACGCAGCACCATTAGTATCCCCGCCAAAGCTGATATGAATCCAGTCAAGGCATATACTGCCATCTTTGTCTTGTTAATCTGTATTCCAACAATTTTTGCCGCATGTTCATTACCGCCCACCGCATATATATGGCGTCCAAAAGAAGTATATCTCAGCATATAAATCAGTATCACTGCCAGTACCACCATAATAATGGCCGGGTATGGAATAATGCCAAAGAGCGTTCCCTGGCCTATAATGGTCACTGATTCCGGAATCCCGGTAAGGGGTATTCCTTTTGTGGCGACGTAAATGATCCCCTTATACAGTGCACTGGTCGCCAACGTGACAATAAACGGAGTCAGGTTCAGGCTGCAGATGAAGATACCGTTAATTGCCCCTAAAGCAACTCCAGCCATAAGCGCTATGGCAATAGACAAAAAAGGATTTACTCCCCCCACTGTAGTTAACATTGCAAAAATCATACTGCAGAGTCCTGCCACACTGGCAACCGACAGGTCAATTCCTCCGAGAAGAAGAACTAGGGTTTGTGCAAAACCTATGATTATGGTAAAGGAAGCAGAACGCGAAAACGTAGACAAATTATATGCTGTATAAAAATGTCCTGTAAGCAGCTGCACAATTACGGTCATTAATATAGTAACAATCAGCACTGCCCCAGCAGTGGATTTTACCATGCCTAAAATTTTTTCTTTCATATGTATCAAACCTACCCCTCTATAAGTTAGTGTAATGCCACCTTTAAAATGTCTTCCCGCTCCATATCCTCATTTGGCACAACAAATCCCTTCACCTTACCACCGTTCATGATCATAATGCGGTCAGCCAGTGTTAAGAGTTCTTCAATCTCAGATGAAATAACAATAACAGTAATTCCACTGTCCGCCATGTCCCGGATTAATTTATAGATTTCACCTTTTGCCCGAACATCAATCCCCCTAGTGGGTTCATCCAATATAAAGAGCTTAACCTGTTTTTCCATCCATCTTCCCAATATTACCTTCTGCTGATTGCCACCACTCAAATTTTTAATCTGAGTGAGACAATCCGGTGTTTTAATTCGGAGCGCCTGAATATGACGATTGGCGGCTTCCCTGGCCTGGCTAAAATTTATTCTCCCCATACGTGTTACCTTATGGTAGTTAGGCATCATTATATTTTCATAAATAGAAAGAATAGGAAACATTCCTTGTTTTCTTCGTTCCTCCGGGACCAGACCGATTCCATAACTTATGGCTTCATTCGGTGAAGTAATCTCCACCTCTTTGCCCTCCAGATACACTTTTCCCTTGTCCTTTTTTGTAAGACCGTATAAGCAGGAAAACAGTTCTGTCCGTCCCGCTCCCACCAGGCCCGCCACACCGAAGATTTCCCCCTTCTTCACTTCAAAATCCACGTTCTGAAACTCTTTGCCTCTGCAAAGCCCTATAACCTTCAAGAACACCTGGTCAGAAACCGGGCGGACGATATGCTGGCTTTTTTCAACCTTCTGATTCGCCATATAATAAATCATATCGTCTATAGACAAATCTGACGTATTACTTATCCTTATCAGTTTGCCGTCTCTCATAATTGTAACCCTGTCTGCAATTTCAAGAACCTCATCCAGATGATGCGTAATCATGATGATGGCTTTTCCCTCATTCTTAAGTTTCCTGATATTTTTAAACAGGTGTTCCGTCTCATTTAACGTCAAGGATGCTGTCGGTTCATCCAGGATGATGATGTTTGAACCAAAGACAAGGGTTCTGGCTATAGATACAAGCTGTTGGTATGCAGCGCTTACTTCTGATATTTTCTTGCCCGGATCTATGTCCACTTCCAGTTTGTCAAGCATTTCCTTTGCTTTTGACCTCATATGGTCCCAATCTATCCTATTCCCCTTTTTTTGATGAAGGCCCAGGAAAATATTTTCAGCAATTGATAAATCGCTTACCAGATTAAGCTCCTGCGGCACCATACCTATACCTTTCTGCAGTGCTTCATAGGGCGACCGGTTTGTGATTGTCTGTCCCCTCAAGACCATCTCTCCAGAGTCCGGCTGAAGCATTCCCATCAGAACATTCATCAGCGTACTTTTGCCAGCTCCATTTTCCCCAATCAGAGCCATTACCTCGCCCTGTTCCAATGTGAAATCCACATGGTCCAAGGCAAGGGTTCCAGGGAACTGCTTTACAATCTGTTTCATCTCCAAAAGATATTCTGCCATGAAATTCCTCCTGTTTTTTGAAATTCCCTACCATATGGCAGGGAATTCTTTACGGCATTTATATCGTTTTCATCAACCCCAAATATTGAATCAGCCTATGACGCGGGATACAGCATATCCAGCATCCTCTGTGCATCCTCCTGATATATAATGGACGTGGTTTCTTCCGTCTGCTCTGGATATGTATCTGCTCCCGGCTCTAAACCGTCAGCAATCATGATTGCCACCTGGATAGTATCAAATCCCATCTTAAAACAGTCCTGAACACCCAAAGCCTGTATCACACCATCTCTTAAATATTCAAGAGCCCGCTTGTCATGATCCATACCCACTAATACAATCTGACCTGCCTTTCCTGCATCTACAACAGCCTGTGCTGCTCCTATGGGATTACCCATGTTATTACAGAAAATTCCTTTTAAGTCCGGATATTTCTGAAGAAATCCTTCTGTAAATGTGAGTGCATTTTCGACTGAATCATTGTCATTTTGTATTTCAACCACTTCAATCTCCGGATATTTTTCCATTACATCCTTGAAGCCTTTGATACGGTCCTCATGGCACGGTGCTCCGATGGTTCCGGCCAGAGCTGCCACCTGTCCCTTGTAATCAATCTTTTCTGCCAGAATCTCTGCCAAATCAGCGCCATCCTGGTAGTTATGAGTGTTTCCTACATATGCGATACGTTTACATCCATCTTCTTTTGTTGCATCCGAACTGGAGAAAGTCATAACCTTTACTCCCTGGTCAATCAGATTATTGATGGTTGGCGTTACAATCTTAATATCATTCACATCCACGCCAATTACATCAAATCCTCTTCCTGCTGCTTCTTCCAGACGGTTGACCTGGTCAATGGCATCCGGTGTAACAGGAGCCGTATACTCATAATTAATGGTAATTCCCCGATCAGCATACTGCTTCTGAGCTTCCTCCAAACCTAATCCAACTGCATCCCACCATGCATGTACCAGTTTGTAAGTCAGATAAAAGTTATACTCTTTCTTTTTAGGCTCGTAATCTCCCAGAGTTAAATCTGAACTTACCACTTCCTCCGTTTTAACCTCTGTTTCTTTTGACTCGGGAGCTTTCGTACTTTCTTCCTTCATCTCCGTTGCCGCCACAGTGGTCGTTTCGGTTGCCGCTGCCGTAGTGTCCGCAGGCTTTTCACTCCCAGAGCATCCTGCCAGCGAGCTCATCGCCATTGCCGCCGCCAATACAACTGCTATTGTTCTTTTCTTCATGTTTCCCCTCCTGGAATATGTTATTTTATTTTTTGACTGCTGCCGTTACAGTCAAGAAAGCTTTTTTCGTTTTTCTTTTATTTTATGTTTTAATTATATTTCGTTATTTACGAATTGTCAATAGTATATTTCATTTAATGTTTCGTTTTATGTTTCGTTTCAATCAAATCACCATACCATCATAAATATCTTAGAATTCAGCTTTCGATTTTTCCGAATATGAAGCTATCTATCCCCCATGCAAGATCTAAAAATTAAATTTTACCAGGAATACAAGGATACTATGCTGAATTAAAGTTGCAGACCTAAACCGGTGAATGTACCATATGATTAAGGAAATAAAAGAACATTATCAGACAACAAAAAAGCCAGCAGACTATAGCTGCTGGCAAATATTTTTAATTATGCTTACTTCCTGCGCCCCAGAATCCTCATAATATACACAAAG
>QFCH01001418.1_pt1 | contig 25146 bp, 30 predicted proteins | sample 5346071 | NCBI WGS metagenome assembly QFCH01 (sample SAMN09062255, study PRJNA434731) | Human gut metagenome, whole genome shotgun sequencing project. | isolation source: stool timepoint B chromium assembly | host: Homo sapiens | collected 2015
GAAGTTTCAGTAGGTGAATTTGAGACAGAAGAATAAGTGGTTATAAAAGAATGTGCTTGGTCACATTCTTTTTTTGTAGTGCCATATGTATTGCAATCCTACACATCACAGGCGATTTATAAATGGATTTCCGGCAAATCTTTGCCAAGTCTTGATAATTTCATTATACTTAGTCGATTACTACATACAAGTATCGAAGATATCCTCGTCATTGACGGGGATATTATTCGTTAAACAGATGGAGATACGATCATCAAAGAAAATGTCAGGGTGATTACCAGTGAAATGGATGCTGATGAACTGCCTGTCGAGGTGACAGAAGATAAGCTGGTATTTGAGAAAAATCCGAAATATAAAAAAGGAGATGTCATTGTCTCGGGAATGATCGAGAAAGCAGAAGCTGGGTTCATACGGAGAGTGATAGATGCAGAGAAAGAAAATAACCAGTTTGTGTTTTATACAGAACCGGCATTATTGACGGATGTGTTTGAAAAAGCCCATATTGTTAAATACATGCAATTGACAGAAAATGGGCTTGAAGTAGTCAGCGTTCAACAAGTAAATGGGCTTGAAGTAGGAAGTCAGCAGCAGGGGGCATTTCGAAATATGTCTATGGAAGCAGATACCTCCACATATCAAATGCCGGAGGTTGAAGTAAAGCCAAGCAGTGACTATATGTTTGGCGCAGAAGTAGAAATAAAAGATGAGGGGGTTACATTATCAGGAGAAGCAGGGATTAATGCATGGATTCAGATAGATATGAATATTGATCATGGGGATGTACAGTGCAGCATGGCGGTGAAAAGTGCAGGGGCGGTTGATGTTTTAATAGATTATTCTGACGGTTTGATAAGGCTCAGGTGGTTCTATAGACGAAACATTAGACGCCAGGAATTGAATTTAAAGCAATTGAGGTATCCGCGAATGCATCAGCAGGAGTGAGTGCACATTTAATTGTGAAATTATACGGGTGTTCAGGAATCGATGTGTCAGTCGGCGTTGATGGCGAAGTGGTTGGAACGGTCAAAGTGTCAACTAAGACAAGTGGTATTCGGGATATCGGAGCATTGAATATGGAGATTGGCCCTGAGATAACAGGAACGTTGGCGGTAGATATACCTGTTATTGCACCTGGTTTAATTGAGCAACCGTTATTTACGGTAAATCTTCCGAAGTTCTGGGAATATCATTGGCCAGAAGAAGAGAATATTTATATCACAAGATGGGGTGAAGCGCATCAGACAAAATATCCAACCTTTCAGTTTGAAGTGCCGGATGGATGGAAAGTGGTGACGGAAGAACTTGACAGTGCACCGGATGTGATCAGAGAACATGTGGAATTACAGAATGATGAGGGGCTGACAGTTGAATATTGGGATTTTCCAAATTTACTTGGCGGACATGGGCGTGCAGCATCAAAAGCAGAGATAACGAAGGCAGCAGATTCAGATTTCGAACCGGGATATCCGGAAGGTACAGATGAAGATTATTCGTATCTTGGAAAGTTTATGGTTGCCAAAGTCCATGATATTGCAACAATGATGGGGACTATAGAAGATGATTGGTCACCATGTGACTATACATCGTATGCGGTTCTTCCTAAAATTTTGAAAAAGAAAAAGTATATGTAGGACGATCAGGTCAGCTGGAGACATTTTCGTTTCAATATCTGACGTATCATGTTTTCATGGCACATGCACCGGAGGGACAATTTACAGAGGAACAGGAGGCGGAAGTTATAGCAATACTAAAGAGTTTTAAGGTAACAAATTCGGCATATTAATTATGAACACAACAAAAAACTGCTGTTTCAATTTCTATATTGATTCAGCAGTTTTTTTGTCCCACTTTTTGTCCATACGTGGATGAAAATATCCTGTAGAATAAGAGCATAGAAGATAAGACAATATCAATTAGAGAAAAGGGGATGAAGCAACAGAATGGAGAATAGGAAAAAAGATGATGAAAAATTTTTGGCCAGGGATTTTTATCAATATCTGGTTTCGGAAGGAGACATTCTGCATGAGGCCAATAAAGAAGTTGATCAGGCAATCCAGAAACTCATTGACATTGCAGCCAGTGTGAAGGACAGCAAAGAGTTAAAGGAAATAGTTGATCAGCGAGACCAGGTATTTGGCGCAATTGCAAAATTGCAGGAAGAAAGTTTTTGTCTTGGTTTCCGATATGGGGGTTCGATGGTGACGTTGAATAATTTGGAATTTGGTATACGCGGAGATGGCTTCAAAAAATGTAAGTTCTTACACGACATAAAATGTATAATAAAAGATAGAAAAGAAGAGGAGGACAAGCGATGAGATATTATCATTTTAGCTTGGGTATCAGCGCACAGGCAATTAGAGAAAATGAAGAGCTGGGTCGTCATTGGAATTCATATGAGGAAACCTTAGAAGTCATCAATGAATATATGACGAAAAATCTTAGAAATCATCTTTCTTTTCTGGCATACAGAGAAGAAGAAAAAAGTATTCCGGCTGTTTTTGCGTATGATGAGAAAAAGCTGTCTTATCAGGAGGCCTATCAGTTCATCTTGGATGACAACGAGTTCGATTTCAGACAATATTCAAAAATCTGGGAACGGTTGTTGCTGACAAATGGTATCGAACGGGCGCAATTTGCAGCCAAAACCCCAGCGACAGAGACAATTTTATTTATGGAATATATCAAAGAATTTTAAATTCAGCATATTGGAAAATTGCAGAAGGGAAGAAAATCATATGGAAAAGGAACAGATCTTAGGATTATACCTGGGATTGGAATGATGCATACTATGAAAATGTGAAAAAGAAAATAGATCAAATAGAGGGCAGAGATGTATAACTATCTATTTCATGTCCATACCTGGCGGTGTGGGCATGCGAGCGATGAACAGGATGAAGCCTATATCAGGAAAGCGGTGGCAATGGGTGCAAAATATAATATTTTTACGGACCATGCCCCATTTCCTGGGAATCCCTTTACGAATCGCATGCCCTATGAACAGTTGGATAGCTATCTTGCGTCACTGAAATATTTAAAAGAAAAATATCGTCATAAAATTACAGTTAAAACGGGGTTGGAAATAGAATATCTGCCGTCCTTCAGAGATTATTACGAGGAATTGCGGGCGAATAAAGAAATCGATATGCTGATGCTTGGCCAGCATCATTATGAAGAATCCAGAGGTCAGTACTTTTTTCATGATTCTGAAATGGCCTATTTCGGATTGGGCAATGCGACGCTTAAGGGAATGAATACAGGACTCTTTGACGTAGTGGCGCATCCGGATCGAATATTTAAGGCACACACCCACTGGTGTGAGGCATTTGACAGGATTTCAGAGCTGATGATTAAGATTGCCATGAATCGCAACATTTACTTAGAAAAGAATACCAGATCAATGTGCAGATTGCAGTCCAAGGAGTACAGGCCGGAGTTTTGGAAACTGGTGCCGGCGGATGCGAAAATCATCTATGGATGCGATGCACACAGCACGGCAGAATTGAGGATGGGAGAAGAAATAAGATGTTTGAATTAGTGCCTTCACAGTGGATGAGAGAGAGCTTTAAAAAAATGAGCTACAAGTAGGATTACCAGTTAAAGATGTAAGAGATGGTGAGTATTATATTCTTGGAGAAGGAGAAGAAGACTGGAATCGTTACTGGCAGCGCATAGAAGAAAACCAATGGTATGTAGATTTCTCGGACGATCAGGTTATTTGCAGCAGGCTTACCGAATCTGGCATCTGGTCGCATGAACATATCAATCCGTTGTATCTGGACGTTGAATTTCCGCCATATATAGAAGACAATCCCAAAAGACAGGCACTGAGATATGCAATGGAAGCGATGGGAGATTATCTTAGTCATAAAAGTATGGGAAAAATATTTTGTCCGGAACTGGTATTGAAATATGCACGGGAATATGCCGATGTATGTCGGAGAAAAAGCTTGTTAGAAAAGAGACTGGAAGAAGCAAAAAAACCAGAGGATCTTATGGATTAAAAGCATTTGGGAAGGAGAAGAAAATGCATTATGTAATCGGAGATATTCACAATGAAGCGAAGAAACTTCAAAGTATTTTAAATCAGATAAAGATAAAACCGAAAGATTCGTTGATAGTTCTGGGCGACATTTTTGATCGCGGTGGTACAGAAGCGGATCCGGTAGAAGTGTATTTTATGTTATCTGGTATTCAGGGAGAGCTGACATGGATACGAGGTAATCATGACCAGTGGCTGGCAGATTATGTACAGAAATATTACGCACAATCTGAACGCAAACGCCGAAAGATGGCGCCTTATGCGTATAATACTTTTGAAATGATGCGAAAGAGACTGACACAAGCGGATATGCTTCATATAGCAGAACAGATCCAACAGTTGCCGCTTCAAAAAGAAATGATAATTGATGGCAAATCCTATCTATTTGCCCATGCAATGACTTCCCATCCGGCAGTGATTCATAAAAGGGGATATTACTTGATGGGTAACAGTTCGCTTGATTACTATTTTCTTTATGGCATTGATGGTTACATTTCATTTGTGGGACATACGCCTGCCAGTAGTGTCGTCTGGGCGAAACACAAATTAGTCTCTTTAGATGAAATGTCGTGTTCGATATGGAAAAATGATAAGTCGAATGTGTATCTTATGGATTGTGGGAGTGGATTTGAAAGTGGACGATTGGCTTGCATGTGTATCGAAACTGGAGAGCGGTTTTATTCGTATGAGGAATGAAAATGCTAAGGGGGGGGTGTAAAGAAAATGGATTGTTTTACGGTTGTAACGTATTTGGAGATTCGGGATGAATTGTCAGAAGAAGAGGAAGCATACATAAAAGCTGAAATTGAAAAGTATCAGGAAATGTTTGCAATAAAAAAAGATGGCAACAGATACTATTATAAAAATACATGCCATCCCGTACTTGGAATGAAGGAAGGTGTTTTGTTTGGGATAAAACTGCGTGATAAAAAATATAAAAAATACTTGAAAAAATGTCTCTATAATGATTATTTCAGCAGAGATATTCACGTGAAGGATCCTGTACTTGAATATTGTGTCAGCGAAGGAATCAGGTGGCATCCAGTTGAGGAGGGGTATCCGGATAGCTCCAGGAAGGTGTTGTGCACCTATAAGGGAAAAGATGGTTACGAAATTGGGGCTGTTCAATATCGGATATTAACAGAACAGGAATTATTGGAACACCCTAAAATGGGTGGCTTTGGCAATAGGCATGAGGAAGTTATTGCCTGGGCAGAAATGCCGACGCCATTTGATCCAGAAAACGGAAAAGAAGAATTCAGAGAATTGCAGCGGGAACAAAGTATTAAAAGGTGGTTTGTTCCTCAAAACAGGAGAAAATAAGAAAAGTATGAAGGATTATATAAGGTCTAAAGATTATCGAAAGTTTATAGAAGAAAATGGTGTGATCGTGTCGGATTGGGACAAAGCGACACTGATCTATCATGCACCAGGTATGTCACACACGGAGAAAACTTTTGCATTATTAGAACTAAAAAAGCGGACAGAAGATCCGAACTTGCAGAGGCAGATTACAGAACGACTGGACAGAGATCACAGATTTTATGAGGCATATAAGCAATGTAATGGTAATGCTTATTACAAATTGTCAGTACCTTATGAAGGCAGATACAGTACTGAAGGTATCTATCTCAGTTTTGAGGCAGCATATTTAGACGGCAAAAAAGAAGGAAATCTATTTCGGATTGAGAAAGCATTATTTGCATGTAAGAAACAGGCAGGAGATACGAATGGTGTATTTGGAGCTGTTGAATTTGACGAACAGGGATATCTTCATAAAAATTTGTGGTTATATGAGAAAAATAAAGGACTGGATTTTGAGCAAAATGAAACAGGAGTGAAGAATCGATTTGAAGATCGGTATGTGGATTTGCCGTTATTGTACCGACAGGGAGATATTGTACATATCGTGGGCACAGACTTGCTTGGAATTGTGGATGGCCCGAAGGATGATGCAGAGGAAGAAAAATATTGCGATTTGGCTCGAAAAGGCGACTATTCAGATTTCCAGGTTGCAGTCAATCTTATGTTTAACGGGAATAAGTATTTGTCCGTTTTTTCACATGAGCATGTCTGCCCTACAGAGCTGGAATATGCGGCACTTGATGAAGGTGATCCACGAAAAGGATTCCTGGAATACATCAAACAGGTGTTGTATGAACGTGAATCGAATACACTTTTTTCAGGTACAGGAAGAAAGCCAGAACGAATCCGGGAGATTCTTACAAAATTAGAGATAGTATGGAAGCAATATCCGGATATGAGGCTTGGACAGCTCTTGTTGAATGTGTGTGGAAATTGTGATTTCTTTTCTATGGAGGATGAAGAACTGCTGAAACGATTGCAGTACAACCAATTTCCGATTGAGGAATCAGATTAGTCGAAATTTTTACAGTGGTATTAGGAGTATGGGAAATGGCTGATGATTTTACAGAGCGTTTAGCCCGAAAAAGGGAAAGATTGACTATCTTAGAAGCAATAAGGTGGGCGCAAAATAATTATGATTTAATGCTATCTGTGATTAATGAGTCACAAGATGTTTGGACGGCAAAGGAATCGCTGCAGAATCTGTTTGGATTTCAGGAATGCCAGGCACAGGCAATTGTAGATATGCGAGTACGCATTTTTTCAAAGATGGAAAAAGACAAAATCAGTGTAGAAATGGATGAGCTGCAAGCTGAGATAGATTTATATGACAAGGATAAAGATTAATTTTTAATACATGCAAGGGGTGAATAAAATGTCCAGAGTAGAATTGATTAACATATTTGAAGATACCTTATCTATGTGCCATACGAATCAGAGATTGATGAATAGTATCAATTATTCCAGGCAACATAACCGGGTGGTTACGGATGAAAATGCAGCGCAGTATTTGAAACCACTGCCACATGACACCGGGAAAAAGGCGGAGGTGATTGTATCTAAAAAGAGAAGTTTTGAGGCGGCATCCGCTTATAAAGGCAAACGCGTCTGTGTACTCAACTTTGCTTCGGCAACGAATCCTGGTGGCGGTGTGAAAAAAGGTTCCAGTGCGCAGGAAGAATGTCTGTGCCGAACAAGTACGTTATATGAATGTCTGTCAGTCAATGCCATTACGCATGCATTTCATAAAAAACATAAATGGGCATTAAAAGCAGGAGAGATAGATGCTTTATACAACGATGACTGTATCCTTACCAGAGGTGTCACTGTATTTAAGCAGGATACGGCTATGCCTGTCGCATTGCCGGAAAATGAGTGGTTTGATGTGGATGTGATCAGTTGTGCAGCACCAAATTTGAGATTACTGTCACAGCGTGATCGGGATTGGGAAAAGAAAGTGACAGATCAGATGCTGTATGAAAATTATCAGAAGCGGATTCATCGCATTCTGGATATGGCCAGATGGCTGGAATCAGAGGTTGTGATTCTGGGGGCTTTTGGTTGTGGCGCCTTTGCCAATCCTCCGAAATTGGTGGCCAAAGCCATGCATGCAGCCATTGAAGCACATATCCATGATTTTGAAACCATAGAATTGGCCATCTACTGCTCACCAAGAGATACGTCCAATTATGAGACCTTCGCCAAAGAATTGAATCGATAAAATGGAACATCCCCTGGCACGGTTTGGTGTCAGGGGATGATTTGGCTGCGCTGGCGTTCATTGTATTGGCGCTTCTTATTGATATAGTGAACTTTGGCGCGGGGGTAGTATTTATTGCAATGCTGGCAGTAGGTTTTGTGTTCGGCATCGCGACCTTTGGCACATTCACCGTGGCTAATGTAATATTTGCAAGGGGTTTCTCTGTATTTGCTCATCGTTATCCCATACCTTTCATATTTATAAAGTTGTCATCTATAGTGCAACGTATTGTATTCCTTATATTGAAGTATAACAGGTTCAGGAGAAAAATCATTCAACTTGTGGTTGAATGGGAAGAGGTGGAAATGAAAGAAAATAGCAAAGCATTAACAAAAATGTCAAAATAATAATGAATATAATAGAAATTTATTGATGATAACTGAAAGATGTGAGATCATGAAGAAGATAAGATGTAGAATTGAAATAATTGAGTATTTGGAGGGGACAAGATGAAATGTAGAGAGTGTAAACTAATGCAACGGATGGAAAACGCAGAAGATCAAGAAAAGGTTGTCTGTACTTTTCCACCTTTTCCATGTAAATCAATCGCTATCAATATTGACGATGAATGCCATTTCCATCAAAAACTTTCAGTAGAATTGAAGGATTTCCATTATGTCATGGATGGGGATTTGCCAGATGATTTTGAAGTGTGTCTGATTGTTGAAAGGACAGGACATTTATCGGCAGGATGTTGGGATACTGGTACTTTGGCAACAAAGGACGGAGCACCTGGTGAATTTAGACAAAGTCGTGGTGGCGTCATAGACTTAGATTATGTATGGGCATGGTTGCCGATTGAGGAATATGAAGTGGAGAGGGAAAAATAAGATGAAATTTATATTAGAGACTATTTTTAAAAATGCAAATGTGAAGGTGGAAGATAAAACATTTGAAGAACCATTTAGTGCAATAAAGAGATTATTGCGCTATTACAGAGAAGATATACCTGCTAAGCCCAGATATTTATATGATGCAGATGCAGTATATTTTTATAATATTGATAATATAATTAGTAAAATAGGTAAAGAGGGATGTAAAAGAAACCTTGCTGAACGTGGAGACATAATGACTTCATTTTGGACACCATTGGTTTTTTATCTATATGGCAGCAAATTGCCTAAAAACAATGATAATATAGACTGCATTTTAAAAGAAGATAGCGCAACCGATATATTTCAGCTAATGGATTACTTAGCTAAGAATTATGTTTCGAGAGGAAATTTACTTTTATTGCCAAATTCAAGAAATTCTTCAAACAGAAGAAATTTAAATAACGATAAATTTAGTATTACAGAAGATAAACTGGATAAATTTTTGTATTTTTGTATGGAAGGAAAACTAAAGGTATATTTTAATAATGATATCGAGAATGTGCGAGATTGGGTTTTGGTAGAACATTTAGAATGTTTATTTTCACAAAGTTTTTTTGAAAAATCTTTACAGGAAATAGAAGAAGGTAATGTGGTAATAGATATTAAACGTGAAGATATTAAAGCAGATAATATTCAATCATTAGTTAATTCACCTTTAAAGATTAGAGAATATAAATACAGGGATTTTTCGAATCAGGATTGGCATACTTATTTTGAAAGATTAAATAAGATAATAGCATATCGTAATGTAATAAAAATAAAATCATATTTGCCTCTCACGTGGGAAAAAGTGAATTTTAAGTAAACGTGATTATCGAATAAATAATAGTATAACAGAAAAAATTAATTAGGATGATGATAAATCCTATAAAGCTTATAAAGCTCAACTTTTAGAAAATGTAATGCAAATAGTTGTATCATTTACAAATAATAATATTGAATAGGTGGGGGAAATATGAGAAAAAACCAGAAAGAAATAGAAGATGAACAGAAGAAACTTTTGTATAAATTATTTCGAGAAGGAAAATTAAATATGGATGCTCTTCAAGTTAAACCAGAGCCTACATATGATTATCAATTTGATTTTAAGTATTTGTTAGGCAACTATTATAAAGTATATGTTAATGAGAATTATTATAAGGAATTAAATAATATTTTTTTAAATAAATTAAGCAAATATGGATATGATGAGAAGGATACTATTCAATGCTGGTATAAATATAAAGAGATAGATGCTGGAGAGAAAGATAAAAAGAAATTTGATTGTGATAGTTGGAACAAAACAAATGATTTGATGGATGAAATTTATGATCGTCTTTGGCGCAATGTGGCTGACTGGAATGTTAAGGAAATTAACAAGAATTTTGGCGGAGATACAATGAATTCATTTGCCACTACATTTAATGCATTAGCCAGAAAAAATAGTTATGCGGAAAGTTTTTCTTCATATATGGATTGGAAAAACAGTAAGGACCCAAAAGAAACTGACTTTGAAATATTAAGTAATTATGCAAGATATACAGGTTATCTTGGCAATTTTGTTTTAGTACCAAAAGGATATAATCAATCTAGAGGTTCATCACAGAAAATTAAAGATTATTGGGACTTGTCACTTTACAATTTGCGTTACAATAAAGATGGGGAAGACTGGATGGAAAGGGTTAATATGTCATTTTGGGAGTATATCAATATGTTTTTCCTTTGGGATTACATTGATGAAAATAATAAAGTACGTGCGTTATTTGAAAGTCATCAACTACTGTTATATCCAGAAAAAAGAGTAACTCCACGATGCTATCAGGAAAAAGCAGTTAATGAATTTAAAGAGTTTGTCAATAATGCTAATCGATGCATTCTTCGTCGAGGAGCATTTATGTCTGCTATGTTAAAAATAGAGGATATGAGTCATGATTTGGAAAATAGAAATAAGACAGATTATCAGAAAATAGTAAATTATTTGGCGACAGATAAAATTCTTGGAACAATGGAAGAAATTGTATGTAACTTGTTGAATTTGCCATTATCAGAAAAAGCAAAAGATATTCTTAAAGTATTGAAGCAAGAATTAAAAAATTATAAAGCTTCTTGCAATCATTAAAAAAATACGAGGTACTCAACCATGACATTTTTTAATTCTCCCACATCCCTGAAAATCATGACCATAAATGCCAAAGCGCTTTTTACATTCTGCCCAAAGCGCTCGGATGAGCTGGATAAGCCTTGCCACTTTGACATGACCAGGAAGCAGCTGGTTACGTCGGTAGTCAGGCAGGTAGAGATGATGGATACATGCCCGTTGTTTGACCAGCTGTTGATGGTGCGTGAAGAAAATGGCGAGGTTATTTATGAAATGGACGATCTGGAACAGAACATCGCTTTATACAGACATTTGGTGATGATGGACTTTGATCAGATATTCCTTTCTGGAATGGGCAAAAAAGAGGAGTCAAAGGCAGGGAAGATGCTTGCAGCAGCCAAAGATCTGATTGAGCATGGATTTGTTATACATTTTCAGGATCAGGATGTGCATCTGGTGGCTTTTGATAAGAGCGGCAATATGACACGAAATGGACGCATCTCATTTATTGATAGCAAATATGTTCAAAAGATGAATGAACGTCTGAATCTTGGCATGGATTTTTCAAAGATTCCAGTGATTTTAAGTAAGTTCTATGCGTACCGTGGACTGTATTTGTCCAGTTCTGTCAGAGTCAACCATGAGAAATTCAAGTTGGATGCTGAATCGGTTGTGGTGATGAAAGATGTAAGAACCCATACAATGAAATGGGGGACCAATAAAGGAATGGAAAAGCCTCTGATTGGTCTGAGTTATGAGAAAAATGTGCCTGTGGTTACCGCAGACCAGGATCCGGATGCACCGGATCACTGGAGATTTACAGAGAAAAAAATCAAAGATTATCAGTATAACCAGTTGCCTTTCGACGGAGAAGGATTCGTGGTTCCGGAATATTCAAGCTATATGAATGAAGCCTTGGAAATGAAAGGAGCGACATCCTATCAGATTCGCTTGCCTTTTGTCAAGGGGATGCTGCATGAAGTTGATGTGCAGGCATTTATCAAAGATTTCTCTGATGGCGGCTATGATGAAAAAACAGGTGCCTATTGGTATGAGGATGCATTTGGTATTCAGCGAGATTTGACCAAAGCCAAAATTTTCCTGACAGAAAGTATGTTCAAAGGGAAAAAGTGGCTGGAAGCACATTGTGCTATGTTGGCTAACGCATCAGTGGATCCGATGCAGATTTATTGTGAGTCGGTGGCAAAATATCATCATGGACTCTACGTTTCAGGAACGAATCTGCCATATGGATATAGCAGCTATACCCATCTCAGTTATCAGATGATCAATACATTGGATTTTACAAAAGAACAGTTCGACCGAATTGTGGATAAGCATGGACAACTGATCGATGAACTGCTGCAGTTCATTAAGAAAAATGAGACGGATGCTGCTGCATCTGTCTGGGAAAAAGCAATTTTGACAAATGAGGCATTTCTGAATGATAGCTATATTAAAGAACAGTTACGGAACACGCAAAAAGGCTTGCTCAATAAATTGGCCATGGGGAAAATCGTTGTTGAAGGACAGACTCGTTATCTGAGTCGGGATTTGTTGCCATTGCTCGCCGGCTTGCTGGTCTATTCGCAGGATATTCGTCGGTTTTGGGTGAGATATTTGAATTGGTCACGCTTTTTTCTGCCAGTCGGAACTGTCGAAGTCAAAGATGAAAAGACAGAACAAATGCGGTATATAGATGCCTCGGATGTGTACGGTTTGGATTATGATAAGAGCTATGCTTTTTTCAGAAGTCCACATTTGTCAAGAAATGAGCAGTGTCTGCTAAAGCCAATGGTAAGAACGGATGCTGTGGTTTATCAGAAAGCAGATCATCCTAAAAATGCGAGTTATAAAAATTATACCTATTATTTAAATGATATTTACACAAAATATTTTGGTCATCTGACAGGTATTGTGATGGTTTCACGTTCATCAGTGGCGCCTTTGTGCTTAGGTGGTGCGGATTTTGATGGCGATCTGGTGAATCTTATTTTTGATCAGGACGTAGCAGAAGCGGTGAAGACCGGTGTCTATGAGAGAGAAATAATCAGTGAAAAAGGCCAAATCGTCAATGAGCTGAAAAGAAAGCTTCCGGTGATTGTGATTCCGAGTACAGAAAGCGCAAAGGAACCAGTACCAGAACATGTGCCTTATCAGCATATTGAGAATACTTTTTCTAATCGCATTGGTCAGATTTCTAATGCAGCAATTGCGATTGGACAGAAAGAGTATGACAGACGGAACCAAAAGAATCAGGTTCAGGATGAAAAAGGTGCGACATGTGAAAAGTGTACGCTTCTGACGGGCTTGGAAATCGATGCAGCCAAGAATGGTGCACATCCGAATTTGGATGAAATACTTGGTGAGGAGATAAGTACTTGTGATTATCTGGATTTTAAAAATCAATTCAGGCAATTAAGGGCGGAACCGGCCTTCAAATTTAGTCAGATGCAGGTTAAAAAAATCAGGCCTAAAGACGGAAAGGCAGCATCTGAAGCCATTTGTGTGACAGCGAAAGACTGCAAGACGAAGATTGAATTTCAAGTGACGAGTACAGGCACCTATATCAATGATTTGCCAGTTCAGTTTAATGAATATTTTAGTCACTATCAATCAAAGAAAGCAATCAAAAAAGTTGATGCAAAAGATATATTTGAGTATGACCGGACAGAAATGCAGGGATACCAGAAAGAGATTCAGGCATTTCGAGAGAGCTGCGATGCTGTCATCAATTTATATTCTTTCTATATCAGGCGATTTTTGCCAGTTATAAAAAATGAGAAAAACCGTGCGGAGAACAGTCATGTCGATGATAATACGGAATGGATGATTCATCGGCTGTATGATGAAAAAGCAGCAGAACGTGTTTTGAAAGATATATTGCCGCCTCTGAAGCAAAAGATAGCGGATTCGATTTCTGAATCTTTGACGGTGAAAGAGATGCATCAGCGGATGAATACCTGTCATTGGCAATTCCAGCCGATAGATCAACGTAAAGAAGCATTGGAGCAGATCTTTGGAGAAGGATTTAGCGCAAATGACTTAACGGAGGAAGAAAGGACGCTATTATGCCATTTTAAAGGGAAAGGGTATAAGCTTTTGTGGTTGTTGATCGACGGCTTGGAGCGGAAAACACCATTCAGAGTCTTAAAAGAAAGGATTGTCAAAAAAGCATTCAAAGAAGACAATGCAGATAAATATTTTAAAGCAGCAACAGTCAAATTGAATCAGCATCTGGAAACGGAAATCGAAATTTTTTATGATCAGAACACGGTAAGTATAGATGAGCGGATCTATCAGCTTTGTTTGAATGAAATTCGTGAAAGAATTCAAGAGTTAGAAAAATTGGATTTAAAATGGAAGATCATCGCATTATATCAGGAAACTTCAGACAGCAGCATGCGAAGACGCTTTTTCTGGGATGCATTTTCATGGAAAGATTTGCAGGATATGATGATCAGGAAAGAGGTGAATGACGATGCTGAATGAGCAATTAGAATTGGAAATGTATGTGACAGCACCGGAATCAGAGAATCCAAGAATACAGCCGAATGTTTTGATTGGAAAATTCAGCAAAGAAGGTGATCTGTATGGTCTCGAAAGCATTTTAACAGTGATTGCCCGAGGCTTTTTATTTGGAACAGATAGAGGCAGTTTCGCCTATGATGAAGCACGAATACATGCGGCTATTCGTGTCCTGGATCGTTGGTGTGGTTTTTCATCTGATGAAGAAAAAGAAGCGGATGGCAAGCATCCGGATATCCAGGAATGGTTTCGGCGATATCCGGATGCGGACAGTTGGTTAAAAAACTACTGGGAGTTCCATTACAAGGAGAAAAAGGCGGAGGAAAAGAAGAGGGCGGCAGAAAAGAAAAAGACAGAAGATAAGACAGAAGATCAGAAAACAGAAGAGATGCAATGGCTATGGAAGATGTATGCAGATAAGTGGAGTGCAAATCTGAGATCAGACAGGCATTATCGCACGAAACAGACGACTTATGAGAATGTGATCGCCAATGCGTTGGAAATGGGAGCGCTTCGAGTCAGATATCTTGCCTTCAAAAAAGATATGGCAGAAAACGATAACTCCGGAACAGGAAATTGTCAAGAAGAGAAATTGTCCTATCTGGATTATTTATATGAGGTAGCTGAAGGTAAGAGTAAGAGTAAAGTTCGCCCCGCATCGAAAACAAAGTTATTGAAGAACGTGGCAGCCTATTATATTCTCAAAGAGAATCATCCGGAAGGGCAGCAGGAAGTACTTCTGGATAAACAGCGTTTAATGAATTGGTATGCGCTGAATAATAAGTCAGGCGAACAAAAAGATTGGATATTACCACAATTTTTATGGAAAAAGCAACCGATTTTTATTGCTCGGAGCGATGTGAAAAATAACTTTGTCAAATTTTGGATAAATCCGGATTATCTGAAAGCCTTCGATTTTCAATTGCTTGAAAAAGATGAACTTGAAAGTTTTATAAAAGAATATGGAGATACCTATTGGGTGATGGAAGATACCGGGCATGTGGCCAATAGTCCGCTACATGTGATGAATGATTCTATTAAATAAAATTTAGGAGGCGCTTATGATGGCAAATGAAATCAGAACATCAATTCAAACAGTTTATGGAAAGCTTTGGGATGTGTTAGCACTGTATGAGAAGACAGGCTGCTACAATAAACTGCCGGAAGGAGAAAGCGGCGGTGATATCTGGGATTATATGGGAGATAAACTGCTTGAGGTCAGAAAGACGATTGACATACTTTTTCTTGGGGAAGATAACGTTAAGGGAAAGTTAATCCGAATTGTGGATGAGACTGAACAGTTCGTAAGGAGTTACGAGATACCAGGTGTTGTAAAGCGCTGGAGAAGAATCAATCCGCAGATTTTATTTTTTGACTGTGCCTTTGACTTGATGGAAACATCTCCGGATACGTATAAGGAAATGAGTTGGGGATGGATCGACGTGAAATTAGCCTGCCATCCAGATGACACACTGGTTGAGGCAAGACAAAGCTATTTTGCAGAGACGAGTGAAAAGATCGAAGAGGGAAACTTCCGGTATAGTGAGGAGCGGGTCTTCCAAAATGAGCTTTTGAGAACATTGACACTTGTCTTCGAAAATGATTTTAGAGAATATCTTTAATGAAAAAGAGAGTCTCAGATTTAACAATAGCCCTCAATAGGTCCGTTGTAAATACATCTTCCTACATGAACCTTTTGAGTCTTTTTTGAGTCTTTTATCAAAAGCTATTGCATTTTTTCGTAAATGGGTGTATCATACGTATGACAATTTAATCAACGGGAGCTCGCATTACGGGCTGAGAGGAAGGTGTGACCTTCGACCGAGAACCTGATTTGGATAATGCCAACGTAGGGATGCCTGATACAAGGATATTAGGAAGAACAAAGTTTATTAAGGAAGTTACTAAATCGGTAGCTTCCTTTTTTGTGTGCGCCTTGCGACGCACGTTTCTAATGGGTGAAAGTCCCTAATCCGCCCTAGTAGTGGGAAGGATACAGCCAAAGACAAGGGTGGCCATCGTAAGGTGGAATCTGAAGGAAGTCGGGGCAAATCTCTGGTCTGACGAACAGAAATCACATCAGGCTGTAGTTAAGGATAAGGCTGCACAACAAGTCAAAGTCCAATAACTACTCAGAATTAGCTAAGGGAAGATTTGAAAAAGGTATTGAAGACAATGAGCATTCTGCAATCTGCAACCTATATCCGCGAAAAGTATGTAATTCCGCTAACGGTCTTTCTTTTCTGAAATCTTTACCTGTACCGAAGTGGGACACGGCAAGGAACTTCGTTCCGTTTCGGACTTGTTTCTTGAAGATTTTACACAAACAGATACATTTTGGAAGTTTGCTTACGGAATATAAGCCGCAAGCTTCAAGCGGTACATTGGGGGCACCACCTTATACCGCTGTATAAAACGATGCTGAATGATGAAAGGAGATTTCTATGAAAATGAAAATAGCATTGACCATTGCAGGAAGCGACTGCAGTGGAGGTGCCGGCATTCAAGCAGATTTGAAAACAATGACGATGAATGGTGTTTTTGCCATGAGTGTGATTACGGCACTGACGGCACAAAACACAACCGGCGTCCGTGCAATTCAGGAATCTACTCCGGATTTCCTAAAACAACAGTTAGATGCAGTATTTGAGGATTTTATCCCCGATGCTGTCAAGATCGGCATGGTAGCATCCAGCGAACTGATTCGTGTAATTGCAGACAGACTGAGATACTACGATGCAAAAAACGTGGTAGTTGACCCCGTTATGGTGGCAACCAGCGGTTCTTCATTGATGAAGAACGATGCAGTACAGACACTTATCGGAGTACTGCTTCCTATTGCAACCCTCGTCACGCCGAATATCCCCGAAGCAGAGATTCTGTCCGGGCTTGCGATTAAGACTGAAGAGGATATGATTATGGCGGCAAAACAGATTGGTGATAACTACCATTGCGCCGTTCTGCTCAAGGGCGGTCACAGTGTAAACGATGCCAACGACCTGCTGTATTCAAACGGCGAAACGGTTTGGTTTAAGGGAAAGCGCATTGACAATCCAAACACCCACGGCACAGGCTGTACGCTATCTTCCGCTATTGCATCCAATCTTGCCAAGGGATTTACGCTCGCCGAGTCTGTGCAGAGAGCAAAGGAGTATATCTCCGGTGCATTAGCTGCCATGCTTGACTTGGGACAAGGATCAGGACCTATGATGCACAATTTTGACTTAACTTCATCGTTTGCCGAAGAAAAAGAATCTGTTTGAAAGGAAGAAAGAAAATGAGAAACTATACAACTCAAATGGATGCCGCAAGAAAGGGCATCATTACTCCCGAAATGAAGACGGTTGCTGCTAAGGAATACAGAACCGAAGAAGAAATTCGTGACCTTGTTGCCAAAGGTCAGGTTGCTATCTGCGCCAACAAATTACATACCTGCATTGACCCCAACGGTGTCGGCTCGATGCTTCGCACCAAAATTAACGTCAATCTCGGCGTTTCCCGTGACTGCAAGGATTATAATATTGAGATGGAAAAGGTTATGGCAGCCGTTAATATGGGAGCAGAAGCTATTATGGACTTGTCCTCTCACGGCAATACACAGCCCTTCCGCAGAAAACTTACGAGTGAATGTCCTGCCATGATCGGTACAGTTCCCGTATATGACAGCGTGATTCATTATCAGAGAGACCTTGCAACGCTGACCGCAAAGGATTTTATTGATGTGGTAAGACTTCACGCAGAGGATGGCGTGGATTTCGTAACCCTCCATTGTGGTATCACACGCAAAACCATTGATCAGATTCGTAAGCACAAGAGAAAAATGAATATCGTATCCCGTGGCGGTTCACTCGTGTTCGCATGGATGTGTATGACCGGTGAGGAAAATCCTTTCTACGAGTATTATGATGAGATTCTCGACATTTGCCGTGAGTATGATGTGACTATCTCCCTCGGTGATGCCTGCCGTCCCGGCTGTCTTGCTGATGGAAGCGATGTTTGCCAGATTGAGGAGCTTGTACGCCTCGGTGAGCTTACCAAGCGTGCTTGGGAAAAAGACGTACAGGTCATGGTAGAAGGTCCCGGACATATGCCGATGGATCAGATCGAAGCCAATATGAAGATGCAGCAGACCATTTGTATGGGTGCGCCTTTCTACGTGCTCGGTCCCATCGTTACCGATATTGCTCCCGGCTATGACCACATCACCTCTGCAATCGGCGGTGCGATTGCAGCCGCAAGCGGTGCAGCGTTCCTATGCTATGTAACCCCTGCGGAGCATCTGGCGCTTCCAAATGTGGATGATGTAAAGCAAGGGATAATTGCTTCCAAGATTGCAGCACACGCTGCAGATATTGCGAAAAAGATTCCTCACGCAAGAGATATTGATGACCGTATGGGTGATGCAAGAAGGAATCTTGATTGGGATGCTCAATGGGAATGTGCTCTTGACCCCGAAACAGCAAAGCGTATTCGTGACGAACGCAAGCCAGAGCATGAAGATACCTGCTCCATGTGCGGTAAGTTCTGTGCAGTCAGAAGCATGAACAAGGCACTCAACGGAGAGTATATTGATATTCTGTAAGGTGAAAAGATGAAACGGTGCGTGATCGTCAGCGGTGCAATTATGAATAATTGATGATTCTTATGCTTACTTTTCACTTCTGAACATAACCGGAACAGCCAAAGGCATTGTCATTGAAAACGCAAAGTATCCCTTTGATAATGCCGAGATTACCTGCGAGTATCAGTACGGTGTGAGTAATGAGGTTCTCTCTGGAAAAACAGCAAAAGTGTCAATCAAAAAAGGTAGCTTGCTTCTTGTGAAAATTAAATAGTGTTTTGTTAAAGCCCCGTCGGGAACGCAGTAATCTCTGCATCTCTAACGGGGTTTTTTATTTTTCGGCGCAAAAGGAGTTTTATGGGACACTAAAATATGATATAATTATTTTTGAAAATCAAGAACAATTCGCTATCGATTGTGTCGAATAATAAATAGAGGACACTATCCTCTGGAAAGGAGGCATCGATTATGCCATTTAAATTGAAAAGTCTGGACGGTTCGGTCACGCCGTTTCGCGACTCGGAGTATCTTCCGTTTTACTATTTTATCCCAAGAAGCATTTTACAAAAATGCGGTGCAGAGCTAAACTCGATTCCCCGCAATCCCCGTATGGTTTTTGCAAGTCGAGAAGCGTGCGAGTTTATCCCTTAATTTCCAGTCTGAAATAGCCCTAAAAGCATCTTAAGCTGGAAATTTACATGTTATTGGCACCTTGTATCTGCGCTTCAGTCATACACATATCATGTTCTTTTGCAAATTTAAGTGCAGCCTTTAACCCTTTGTTTTTTTCTCCTTTCAAACCTTCGAATGCCACTTTTACATCTATCATATAGCAGTATTCTAAAAATCTTTTCAATGTCTTTTCCTTTGGCATGACCAAATTCAGCCAGTTCAATCTCTCCGGCCTGGCAGTTCTTATTCGTAGAATCATAGGAAACATAAATACGTTCCCTTCGATTTCTCTTTGCATTCCATTCATTCAGAAAGCCTGTACTCTTACCCTTAGTGATGCTCTTAAAGAAATCACTTACTGACGCATCACTATAGATCTTCATACCAGAACTATACAGTGGATGATTGTATGCATAATCCGGATAATGCTGTGCTACATTGCTTTCTTCTACAATAGAGTAAGAGGCAAGGTCGAGCAGTAATGCCATATCCCGCTCAGAGAAGAACTGTCCAAGCAGCTTGTCTAACGAATAATCCGATACGATCTTATGCATTACAGCATATGTACCAACCCGAAGACAGCTACTGCGCTCTGTTCGGTCTTCCATACCTGATAAAACTGCATCTGGAAAGTATTTCAGATTTAACCTGAGTAAAGAAAATGACCGCAAGGCTTATGACTATCTGCAAAGTACAGAAATGTCATACAGCAAGGCGGTCATTTCTGCTATCTGCGGATATATAGAACTATCCGAAATCCCAACTGCTCGCCGCAGTTTAAACACGACGAGCAGGCAGTCGGAAAAGCCGAACAGGAAAAGATTGATTTGAAGGTTTTTACTTGAGGCGATTCGTGAGTGTACTGACTTAAAAGAATTAACACCCACCATTGTAAATACTTTGATCAAGCGAATAGAAGTCCACAACAGCGAAAAGGGTGAAGACGGTTTGAAACACGTTCCTATTGATATTTCTTTTACTGCTGTGGGGATTATCAATATTCCGATCGAAAAGGAATTGATTGCGGCAATGGAAGAAATGAGAGAAAATCCACTGAAATCCGCTTGAAACAAAGGAAAACGGTGAGCCCTCACGGGCTACACCGCATCTTACATAGCGACTGTCCTTTAGAGTACGACTCTCATGGAGGATCTTCTTTTTATGTTGGCCAGGAACCATTATTCTGATGGTGTTGCGTTCAATATAGGCTTTATATCATTTAAAATGTGGTTGCCATAGTCCTGGATAATGTTAAAAAAGATGTTTGAAACTTCGTATTTTGCCAGTTCTGACAGTTGGTTGCCTAAAAGATAATTGTAACTTGCTTTTGCAAAATCAAAGATGAGACCATCATATCGTTCTTCAGAAGTCTGGTTTAAGAACGTTGGATTAGATGCAAGCATAGCATAATACTTTGGATTGACGATGTTGGAATGAATAAAATCATAAATGGATTCCTTTTGCTTGTTCCATGGAAAAGCTTCTTTTACATAAGGTTTGAAGGTATCGACATTTTTGTCAGAAGGAAGAACCTTTTGTGAAAAGCAGCTAAAGGCAGTTTCTAATTTTGAAATGGCCTGTGGAGAGAAAGTATCTTCCAGACTTATGGAAAGCAACATGTGAATATCTATTTGGTAGATATAATCCAAAAGTTGAGAAAATTTGGGGGATGCCATCAGAAAGTCTATAAACTTATTCATACGAGCATCCGTACGAAGGTTTTTCACATTATCAACGGAGAGATGAATTTCATCAGAGATGGCCTTATCATTTGCACTGTTGATGTTTGAAAGTCCGAAAAGATAATTAGGATCAATGTCTAAAAGCTTGCAGATTTCAGGAATATCCTGAGTTTTAGGAACCGTCTTACTTTTTTTGCTTTCCCAATTGGCAACACGGCTACGATCATTATCCAGCAATATTTCTGCAAATTTTGTCTGGGAAAAATGTCGTTGTTGGCGAGCTTTTTGAAGTCTTTCTTTAAATGCACATAAACCATGTGGGTCATAAAAATTAAACATAATACACCTCTGAAAATAAGTAAAAATGTCTTTAAAAGCGGTATAAAAAAGACAATTTGTTTGCGTTATTATATCATTACAAAGATGAATTTGGCAAGAAAAAAATAATATAGATGGTCTGGGTAAGTTCTTACAACAACTCAATTGCTATAATAGACACATCAACAGAGCACAGAAAGGAGCAGCATAATGGCAGCTAGAATGACAGTAGATGAGATTAGACGTAATTTTTCTCCAGGATTGACAACATTATTTGATGGTGTCAAGATGTATGGTTTTGATCAAAAGCAGTATTTTGAAGACTTTATTGCATTCTATGATCGGTCCTACAATCTGACATCTGAAAAGATGGCATGGATTTTATTCCCGAATTATGACGAAAATGATCACAGTAAAAAAATCAAAAGAGCGAACGGGTATCTGCTTTTTGGACAGAGCATCAGAACAAGACATACACAAAATGAACTGATTGACATGTTATTTACACTTCAGGATGATCCGATGTTCAATCCCCAGAGACATTGTTATATTGATGAATTAGCCAGACAGGGCAGGGGTGCCAATTTTTAAAAGACGCATTTTAAACTACAAGTTGATTTGCATGAGATGCAAAGCACACTACAATAAAGAGAAAGTGAGGAAGAAAAATGATTAAGCATGCTAATTTTCAGGCAGTAGAGTATGTGATTGTCACCGGAGGCAATGGTCAGGTGAGAAAAAAGGGCTACGGCCTTGGATTTTTCTACAATGACGCAACGACAAGTATTAAAGTCATTCCGGCAACGGCATTTGATACGTCTTACATATTTAATGACATTACAACAAAGGATTTTCAGAACATTTCCGTTCAGGGCGACATGACCTATGTGATTGATGATTTTGAGGTGGCTTCGGAGAAAACAGATTTTTCATTTATTAATTCAAACGATTATGTGGTAGATATGGAATGCTGGATGAAGGATGGGATAACAGATGATTTACGCAATGAGTGATATTCACGGCTGCCTTAGAGAATTAAAGGATAAAATGGATCAGGTCGATCTGCAAGGGGATAATCGTCTGATTTTCCTTGGGGATTATATGGATTATGGCATAAACTCTTTTAAGGTTTTGCAATATATCTGGGAACTGCAGAAAAATTATGGCGATGAAAAGGTGATTGTCTTGAAAGGCAATCATGAGCAGATGTTTTTGGACTGGATCAATGATTTCAGGAATCCTTATGCAGATGGTTCAGCGGAGTCGATACTATTTTATGAGTGGTTGGAAACAGATTTTGAGCATGGAGCCAACACCCTAAGAACCTTTATCTCAGAAGAGCAGATCAATTTTCTGAAACAGATTGCAAGGACGTGTTCCTGGGAGTCAATCAGCAGGGAAGCTGTTCAAATGATTTTGTCTGATCACGATGAGATGATCTGGTGGATGCAGCATCTGCCATTATATTATGAAACGGATGCACAGATTTTTGTTCATGCCGGTGTGGATGAAGCGGCTGGAGAATATTGGAGCTTTGGAACATCGGAAAATACTTTGCTTGGAAAGTTCCCGGCCGCAAAGGGCAAATTTTATAAGACGGTCATTGCAGGACATGTGGGCACTGGTACGTGGGGGTTGGCGAATGATCGCCACTTTCATGATATTTTCTATGATGGAGAGAGTCATTATTATATCGACGGTTCAGTGTACAAGCATGGAAAGTTGTTGCTTCTTGGATATGATGAAAAGAATAACCGATATTATCAGATAGAAAATAGCAAGCAGATACCTGTAAAGAAGTTTGAAAGGTTTCGATAAGGGAGGAAAAGCGGAAATGGCAATCCAATTTTGTGAAATTAAAAAGTATATTGCACGTAATGAACGCATTTCGATTTGTTTAGAAGACGGTTCTTATGATAATTATTTGATGATCTCAGATATTCCGGAAGGTAAATATGATAATCTCTATGTTTACGGAATAGGGACGGTCGATGTGGAATTTTCAAAAGATATGTATGCTGCACCGTCACAATTAGAGAAAATGGTGATATCGCCTAAGCATGACATGATGGCGCCTGCGATAGAGATTGTGCTTCATAAGGATCCAAGGGATATTGAGCGCTGTGAAGAAAGATGCATGTTGTTTAAAGATTTAAAGAACTATTTACAGATTGGCAGAAATTTCTCGGTTGTGAACAGAAAAGACTGGTCAGAGGAAGCCTATGAGTGGAGAAAAGACATTCCATCAAAATATGACAATGATGATGAGCCAAGAAAAGATGTTCAGAAAACAAAATCCTTTTTTAAGCATGTGGATGGTCTGTATTTTCTGGTGTTTACAGCGGATGAATGGAATCATGATGCAGACGAATGGCTTGGTATTTACATAGACAAAAAATCAGCAAGAGAAGCTTATGACAGAGCAGTTGCTTATTATGAAGAAGAGCGAAGCAGAGGGCGTTATTCGAAGGCACAGAGAGTTGTAATGACAGAATTTATTCTCGAAGACGATAGATTCAGAGAAGTGAAGCGGGAAGAACTGGAGGATTAAATCTGACAAGAGGTGGAAGTAAATACATGGAGGTATTGGATTTGAACTATAGGCGTGAGGAGTTTGAAAATATTTTATTAAAGCCGGATTCATTTGAGTGGCATAAGCTTTATCCTAATAATGTTGTTCCCTTTCATGAAGATATGGAAAAACATCTTCATAAAGGATATTATCTGTTGTTGTTTAAAAGAATCAATAGGTGTAGAATTGATGGTTCAATGATGACCATTGTTTTTCAGAAAGAGCAGTGCAATGAAGCTGAATATATACCGAATGCGAAAATAGAAGCGTATAATCTTTTTTATCATAGATTTGAGGATGTTCGGGGACCGTTGGAAATTCCGATGAATCAAGATGATGGTATAAATATGATTAAAGAGATGAAAGATTTATCTTCTGGGAAGCTATCCTGTTATTGTGTTAATACGAGAGACGAATTTATTAGATCATATAGATCACTAGAAAAAGCTAAAAAAGGAGCGATGTATTGGCTTAAGGTTCGTGGAGGAATTGATAGGAAAAATGTAATCCCGTATGGGGCTATTCGTAATGATGTAGAGGAAATGAAAAAAAAGGAAGTTCGTGAAAACGAATTGTATAAGATATTTATCACAAGATATGCAGATGTTATAGAGACAATCAAAAAATATGATTATCCGGGAAATGCTGCAGGTGAAGTAGCTGATATACTTGGAATTACCAGAGATGAGGTCGGATTTATATATGATCTGTTTGATCCGACGGTGTTTGTGGCGTTAAGACTTCAGACAATAGAGGGAAAGTGATTCAATGAATAATGCATATGATGAGATACCAAAATACCTTAAGAAAAAAGAAAGCAATGTATCTAAAGCCCATAAGAAATCAAAGCACAAGCATCAATATGCAGAATGTCTGATTCGATACAAATGTAAATGGCATGAAAAAGACGAAATAAGCACATGCTTAAGAAGTTATTGTGTGATTTGCGGAAAAATCCATGATAGAATGAAAAACTCGATTGTAAAAGATTACAAAATAAAAGTAGTTACATCACATGGAACAGTTTATCAATTCATTTCAGATGATGACTTGTATGAGAAATATCATGACAGATTGCCTGTATTCTTTGTAGATATATGGAACGACAATTATGTCAATTTAAATGATGAAAATACAAATTGATATAAAGTGTACCCTTTGTCAAGGACACTATGACTTTTTCCTTTTCAGATTTCT
>QFCH01000994.1_pt1 | contig 24948 bp, 20 predicted proteins | sample 5346071 | NCBI WGS metagenome assembly QFCH01 (sample SAMN09062255, study PRJNA434731) | Human gut metagenome, whole genome shotgun sequencing project. | isolation source: stool timepoint B chromium assembly | host: Homo sapiens | collected 2015
TTGTAAAATAAATATTATCTGAATAGGCAATTGCCTTTTTCAAGGTTACATCTCCATAAGTTTCCAGTGTTGTCACCGTCAGATTTCCCCAGGAAGAATCCTTTTGCCAGCTAAGGCCGTTACTTGGCTCAACGGCGTTGGGATCAATGGTTTTATTGGTAAGGCCGATGGCTGCCGTTATCGGTTTGAATACAGAACCCGGTGCCCATGAGGATGCATATCTGTTATAAAAAGGCTGACCCTCATTACTGTTTAATTCTTCCCACCGGCTTGTCAGAATACCGGCCACAAATTCATTGGGATTATAAGAAGGTGTGCTGGCCAGTGCCATCACCTCACCGGTTTTCATATTCATAGCCACAGCCAGGCCCTTGTCCTCACCTAAAGCCTCATACAGCTGAAGCTGAAGCTGGGTATCAATATTCAGATAGATATCCTGACCATTGACGGCCGCCTTATAACCCAGAGTTTCCTTTTTGGTTCCATCGCTGTTCAAGATTAAAATTTCGCAGCCATCCTCACCTTTTAATGTGGATTCATAAAGCTGCTCCAATCCGGCTTTCCCGATCACACTTTCGCTGTCATAACCCTGATCGCTCATCGCTTCCAGTTCCTCGGCACTGATCCCCTGAACATACCCTGTCAGATGTGCCAGTGCACTGCCCAACGGATATTCCCTGGACGGTGTCTCATTCACCATCACGCCCTGAACAGTCAGCGCCTGATCAATCATCTCCTGGTCATCCGCTGCTACGGTTCGAATGGGCACAAATACATCACTGGTCACCCAGGAGGCACCTAACTGGCTGTCAATAAATTCTCTGGAAACTTCCAGAATTTCGGCCAGTCGGTCCAGATCCTCATCCCCTGTCTGAGTGCTTATTTTGCCCGGCACAAGACCTATACTGGCCGCAGTACCATTCACGGCCAACGGACTGCCGTTTCTGTCATAAATCGTTCCTCTGCTGGCTTCCAGCGTATTCACCCGAACCTTATCCGTATCTTTAAGCGCCGGAAAAATCAGGTTGGAACTCCATAAAATTTTATACTGACCCTGATCATCCTTTACAATTTCCATGGAATAGCCGTTATCCATATTGCCCGTGGCTGTATCCATAGACATTCTGAAATTGAAAGTCCACCGGTCATTCTTTTCCTCACTGTTTACAGGCGTAATTTTCACATTCCTGGCATCAATGCCGCCCAGAATATTCGTATAACGGGCCGTCAGTGTCTCTCTGTCAATACTCTGTCCCACATCCGGATGCACCATATCATATATAGCCTCATAATTTCCAGCTTCCACGGCCTCCACATAAGCATTAAATGTATCCTCCGCCTTTGGCTGGCCTGGTAAATAAACCATAAAATACCAGCCCGCGCCGGCTGCCGCCGCCAATGCAGCAAGGAGCAATAATGTCATTCCGATAATCAATCCTGTATGTCTGCTTTTCTTTTTTCTTACTGTCATTCATTCACCTCCGTTATCTGTGCACAAGACATCACAAAATCCATGACCCGAATCCGTTTCACATCATAATTTTTTTCCTCATCAGAACGGCTGTTTTTATAAGCATCCACCGTTTCATAGCCCAGTTCCCGGGCACATCTTTCAATCTCCGCCTCCGTAGCCTTGTCCCCATGAATATTTTCAGCCTTGGCAATGGCTTCCACGGTCAATTCTTCTCTGATTTCATCCTGGGCCAGCTTTTCCAGCTGGCTCATATAGGTATCATAATCCATCTGCTGATACTGTACCACATAGTCTTCCAGGGACATCTCAAAATCTTTCGCCGCAGCTTCATCATATGCCTTATACGCATCAACAATGGCTTCAACCTGGTCAGAATTAAAAACCACATCATCGGTATTCGCCAACACCTGACTCCATACCGCCGTCTCCTTTGCCAGGCGCCGCTCATTTTCCCGACTTTCAGTTAATGTATCCTTGACCTCCTGTCTGAACGCATCCACGGTTTGACTGTCTGAAATACTGGCAACAAATTCATCTGTAAGCGCGGCCTGCTGAGTCTCATCAATATAGTTAACTGTCACCTTATAAACCGCTGACTTTCCGGAAAGCTCTGCCTGAGGATATCCCTCCGGAAATACTACAGAAATCTCCTTTGTTTCTCCAGGCAGGACACCGATCAGCTCTTTTTCGGCGCCGTCAAAAAACACACCGGAGCCAATGAGAATATTGTAATCTGCCACAGCAGAATCCTGGATTTCCTGCCCATCCATGTAACCTGCATAATTCACATTCACCGTATCGCCTTCGGCTACGGCCCTGGATGTATTTTCATTTGTCACCGTGGCATTGGCTAAAATGGACTCAATGGCATTAATAACATCGGCCTCTGTCACATCAGGAATTTTTTCTACGGTCACATGAATGTCTTTATATGCACCCAGTTTAAGACTGCTGGGCCTGGTCTCCGCTTTAATCTCCCCGGATTCCACAGCTGCATTTTCACCGGATATTGGAGCATCTTTGCCGGCTCCGCCATCGCCGTTTTTAGAGCACCCATATAAACCGATCACAGAAACCCCCATCATCATTGCTGATATCAATAAAACACCCAGTCTTTTACTGTTAAATTTCATTTCCAATCCTCCAAATCCTATACGACTGTCACTCATCCTTCAGATGATACAAACAATGCGCATTCTTCCATGTCTGCGCCTCCACCTTTTCCCGGGAAATCCCCTTAATTTCCGCAATCGCATCAATCACATACGGAATATAACCGGAATCATTACGTTTTCCCCGATAAGGCACCGGCGCCAGATAAGGGCAGTCCGTCTCTACGACAATCCGATCAAGGGGTGTATAGGCCGCCACCTCCTTCAGTGTTTTGGAATTTTTAAAGGTGATTACGCCGCCAATACCGATGTAATAATTCATCTTCAGATATTCCCTGGCAATCTCTACTGATGATGAAAAACAGTGAATCACTCCTTCCATCTGGGAAGCATGGGCCTTCATCAGCTCCAGCGTGTCCCCTGCAGCATCTCTTGAATGAATAATCACCGGAAGACGGCACTGCCTTGCCAGCTCCAGCTGGCGGACAAACCATACCTTCTGGTTTTCACGAACCTTTGGATCCTTATCCCAGTAATAATCCAGACCGATTTCACCGATAGCCACAACCTTTTTATGGGCGGCCTGGGCAGCCAGCCACGCATAGGTTTCCTCATTCATCTGATCAATATCACTGGGGTGCACGCCCGCAGCCGCGTATATAAAGGGATATCGATCCGCCAGCGCAATACTGTTTTTTGTGGTCTGTATATCTGCACCAACGTTGACAAGCTTCATAACCCCCCTGTCCTTTAAACCGGAAAGCACTTCATCCCGATCCTCATCAAAACGCTGATCATCATAGTGTGCATGTGTATCAAATATCATTTATATCTGTCCTTTTCATATTTATATTGTGGTTCTTTTTTATTATAACGCACCAAAAGCCTATATCCAATATATTTCATAGAATTTTCAGAATTATTACAGAAAAGTAACAAGACTCTTTTCTAAAGAATTCCACAACTTGTCAAAGGAATTCCGCCCAAACAAAAAGAAGGCGCCCCGGCCTGCGGAACCCCTTCTCTGTCTGTTATCTGAGTTTATACAATAAATCTTCAAAACATACGCCGTCTGTCACCGGTATTTCCCTTTTCTCAGACTCAACAATACATGCCTTGATAAATTTGGAAGCCTTGCGCACAGACGCCGCAAAGGGAACACCGTTGACAGCATCCGCAGCAATGATCGAGGCAAATAAATCTCCTGTGCCGCATCTGGAACGCCCGGTCTGCTTAATCTTACTTAACAGGCTGACACCATGTCCATCTGCCTGACGTACATAACAGAAATTTCCTAAAAATCCGCCCCGAGGTACACCTGTAATCACGACTTTTTCCGGTCCCATAGCAGACAGTGACTGAGCCATGGCACACAACTGTTCAAAAGTCCATGTTTCCTTATATGGCGTATCTGTCAAAATACAGGCCTCTGTCACATTGGGGGTCAGGATATTTCCATAAGTCACCAGGCCCTTCATAGCCTCACACATTTTAGGTGTGTAAGTTCTGTAGGCCTTTCCGTGATCCCCCATCACCGGATCAATGATAATCTGAGTTTCTCCCCGCTTAAAATCTTTAAAGAAATCTGTCACAATACGAATCTGATCCTCTGATCCCAGAAAACCGCTGTAAATTCCGGAAAATTCCAGTCCCAGCTTTTTCCATTCCCCGATGTAGGCCTCCATTTTATCTGTGTAGTCATCGATAAAACAGCTTTCAAAAGCCGTATGATTGGAAAGGATCGATGTGGGTACAGGGCAGCACTGTACCTTCATAACCGAAATGACAGGGATGGCCACTGTAAGTGCGCAACGTCCAAAGCCTGTCATATCATTAATCACTGCTATTTTTTTCTGATTGTTATGAGATTCCATGATTTCCTCCTCACTGCACTTTTGGCAGATTCCAGCGGTAGCGTGTGGCCAGAATACGGATAATAATCACAACAACAGCTCCCGCAATCATAGCCATAGACATGGTCCAGACCGTACGCAGAGCCAGACAGACCACAGCCCCGGCAATAGAAGCACAGGCATAAACATGCTTGACAAAAACAAACGGTGTTGTACCGGCCATAATATCTCTGAGCATTCCACCGCCAATACCTGTAATCAGGCCTACAAATAATAGCAGAAATGTGCTTTCATACCCAACCTTTAAGGCCGTATTAATTCCGATAACGGTAAAAGCACCCAGCCCAATGGCATCCATAACATTCATCAAACGCTCGTACAGCTCCATAAACCGGCTGCCTAAGAGCTCCTGCTTCAGACGTACAATCAGAAACAGCACACACGAAGTGAGTACTGCAGCAATCACATAAACGCTGTTTCTGAACATATTGGGGGGATTAATTCCAAGAACCAGATCCCTGATCAGACCACCCCCCAGTGCTGTTGTAATCCCAAGAACATTAATTCCGAAAATATCCATGTTCTTCCGGATGCCGATCAAGGCTCCGGAAGAAGCAAAGGCAACAGTTCCGATAATTTCAATGATAAAACCTAATTGTTCCATTGGTATTTTTACTCTCCACTTATTCCCTGACAATGCCGTTTTATTCTATCGGCATCAGCAGATTTCGGCGCCGGACGGCATTTCTTTTTCAGGGACCATTAAGGATAAGTTACCCTGGGCATCCTCTGCACATAAAAGCATACCTTCGGACAAAATACCTGCCAGTTTTGCCGGTTTTAAGTTCACCACAACCATGACCTTTTTGCCGACCATCTGATCCGGTGTATAGTGGCCCTTAATTCCGGAAACAATCTGTTTAACCTGGCTGCCGATTTTTACCTGAGAGCAAAGAAGCTTTTTGGATTTTTTAACTTCCTCGCAGGCAATAATTTCACCGACCTGAAACTGAAGCTTACTGAAATCATCATAGGTAATCTCCGGTTTTGCTTCAAGGTCAATGATTTCTTCATCTGCTTCATCTTCCTTGGATTGGGAATTTTGAGCTTCCTGCTGTGCTTTAAGTGTTTCTACCTTTTCCATCACTTCTTTCATGTCCAGACGGGCAAATAGAATCTCTGTTTTTTCCACAACCTTACCGCCTTTTTCCAAAATCCCGAAGGTATCCAGTTTTTCAAAGCTTCTTTCCTGAGTATTTAACTGATCCAGAATCTTTTTGCTTGTATCCGGCAGAAAGGCTTCCAGACAAATAGCTGCAATACGGATCCCCTCCATAAGGTTATAAAGCACTGTCGCCAGACGGTCATGTTTAGCCTCATCTTTGGCCAATACCCATGGTTCTGTCTCATCGATATATTTATTGCAGCGCCGCAGCAGTGTAAAGACCTCGGTGATGGCATCAGCCACACGCAGCTTATCCATTTTAGCAGCCACACGTTTAGGCGTATCGAGTGCCAATGCCTTTAATTCTTCATCTACCGGTTCATCAACCTGCGGATTGGAAATCACGCCGCCAAAGTATTTATTGTTCATAGAAATCGTACGGTTCACAAGATTTCCTAAAATGTTGGCCAGATCTGAATTCATACGTTCAACCATCAGTTCCCATGTAATTGAGCCGTCATTGTCAAAAGGCATTTCATGAAGCACAAAGTAACGTACAGCATCCACACCAAAAAAGTTCACCAGATCGTCGGCGTAAATCACATTGCCTTTGGATTTACTCATCTTGCCTTCACCGACAAGCAGCCACGGATGGCCGAAAACCTGTTTTGGCAGCGGAAGATCTAAAGCCATCAGCATAATTGGCCAGTAAATGGTATGGAAACGGATAATGTCCTTCCCAATCAGATGGAGATCTGCCGGCCAGTATTTATCAAACATAGGATCACTGTTGCCGTCCAGATCATAGCCCAGACCGGTAATGTAATTGCTGAGGGCATCGATCCACACATAAACGACATGCTTTGGATCAAAATCCACAGGGATTCCCCAGGAAAAGCTTGTACGGGATACACACAAATCCTGAAGTCCAGGAAGCAGGAAATTATTCATCATCTCGTTTTTGCGGGATTCTGGCTGAATAAACTCCGGATGCTCATTAATGTACTGGATCAAACGATCTGAATACTTGCTTAACTTAAAGAAATAAGCTTCTTCCTTTGCATTGACAACCTCACGGCCGCAGTCCGGACACTTGCCGTCCACCAGCTGGCTTTCTGTAAAAAAGGATTCACACGGCGTACAATATTTGCCTTCGTAGTAGCCTTTGTAGATATCTCCCTGATCATAAAGCTTTTTAAAAATTTTCTGTACCTGACGTTCATGGTCTTCATCTGTGGTACGGATAAATTTATCATAGGATGTATTCATTAAATCCCAGATATTTTTAATCTCTCCGGCAACATTGTCCACAAATTCTTTTGGTGTAATTCCGGCCTCAGATGCCTTAATTTCAATTTTTTGTCCATGTTCATCGGTTCCGGTCTGGAAACGAACATCATAGCCCTGCTGTCTTTTAAAACGGGCAATACTGTCAGCCAGCACAGCTTCGTAAGTATTTCCAATATGGGGCTTGCCTGATGTATAGGCAATGGCTGTTGTAATGTAATATGGCTTTTTAGACATGTTTTCCCTCCTAAATAAAAAAACTTCCATCCCTGTATCCCAAGGACGGAAGCAATGCTTACGTGTTACCACCTTTTTTCGTCCGCATCTTACAATGCGAACCTCTGTAAGTACGTCTATTTTCCAAACCGCTTCAAACATCGAATCATCGGTTCAGTCCATACCTTATACTCATGCGCTGTAACGGGCGCTCCCATCGCAGTCTATATGCCAAAGCATGGTCGGTGCGCGGCTCCGAGGCCATCTTCAACGACTTCGTCTGTACTTCTTCTCACCAACTGAAGCTCTCTTTGACAGGTCCGGCGTCTACTCTCCTCTTCATCGCCTTTTTCTTCATCAGACATATGCTGATGTATATAACTAATAATAAATTTAGAATAATCGTTTTAACAGGGTTTGTCAAGGGGATTAGAAAAGAAAAACACCAACACGAAATGAAATCGTTCTACACAGACAAATCAATCGTTCTTTCAGCAATCCTCTCGGCAAGATACTTATTATGTGTGATGGAAATAATACCCATCTTTCTTTTTTGCGCTTCCTGCAAAACAACATTCCAGATTTGAGCTTGTGTAACAACATCCAGCATGGTACTGATCTCATCACAAATAAGGTAATCGGCACCACTCATCAATGCTCTTGCCACACAAAATCTTTGCAGTTCACCCCCTGACAGTTCCCGCGGAAAACGCTCAAGCCATGCCTGCTCAATGCCAAAGGCCTCCAGCACATCTGCTCTAAGTTCTCCACTTTCCTGAAGAACACGCTTTAATCTCCACCGAGGGTTAATTGCCCTTTCCGGATGCTGGTAAATCAGCTGTACTGGGCATACGCCTTTTTGGGGGAGCGGTTTTCCATCCAGCAATATCTGCCCTTTAACAGGCTTCAAATATCCTGCCAAAAGCATCGCCAATGTCGTTTTCCCATAGCCACTGGGGGCAAAAATTGCTAAATGTTCCTCCTTTTCAACACTTATACTGCGATTTTCTAATATCCACGACTGTTTACGATTATATCGAAAATAAATATTTTTTGCTTCAAGTGCCATGAAAACACCTCACCTCTCCATCTCTGACTTTAAATACAGGCGGAATCTGTTCTTCACATTGTCTGGTTTTATAAGGACAACGAGGCGCAAACAAACAGCCTGTCGGCAAATTTCCGGCATACGGCTGAAAACCGGGAATTGGTTCAAATCCATTTTGGGGTAAAGCTTTCCATAAAGCTTTAGAATACGGATGCCTCAAAGCATCGGATCCTATTTTAAAATCAGAAGCCGGCGCCGTTTCAACTGTGGTTCCCGCATAAAAAACAGCCACACGATCTGCAAATTCAAACGCCAGATCAATGTCATGTGTAATAAGTACCACTGCACTTCCTGCATCTGCCATTTCCCGAAATAGCCGCAAAGCTTCAATTGCCTGGTCAAGGCTCATTCCCGGTGTAGGTTCATCTGCAATAATGAGCTGTGCATTTGTGATTAAAGCAGTAGATACCAGAACACGCCGTGCCATACCACCGGATAGCTGAAATGGATAAAGCTGTTGTGTTTGTGCGGGAAGGTGCAAACGTTCAAACAACTGTTTTCTTTTTTCTGTCAGCTTTGGCCTATAATGGCCATCAGCCTGTGCCCCCACCTTCATTAAAGGATCAAGATAGGCAACAGACTGGGGAACCAAAGCAATCTCTGTTCCCAGAAATTGCTTCTGTCGCTCAGACGTAAGCGCCTCTCCCTTGTAATATAAATGACCCTGTACGGTCGCATTATCCGGAAGGATCCCCAGGATCGCAGATGCTAACAGACTTTTTCCAGATCCGGAAGACCCTGCAATTGCAATGATTTCACCGGGATATACCGTTAAATCCAAATCAGAAATAACCTTAAGTTCCTTTTGTTCCAAGCCCTGCGCATACATGCGGAAAGAGATTGATAAATTATGTATTTCCAGCAAAGTTTCTTTTTTATGTTTCATTATTCTCTCCTTACTCCTGTGCACTATAAGGATCAAGCACCATACGCAGGTAATCACCCAACTTATCTACAAGCAATACAATGAACACAAGCGTGAGCCCCGGCAATACAGCAGTCCACCACATTCCCGTTGACAAATAACGCATACTTTCAGACAAAATAATGCCAATTGCCGATTGCTCAGGGGGCAGCCCATATCCCAAAAAAGAGATCGAAGCTTCATGCAGAATTGCATGTGGGAACATCAAAACCAGGCCTACAAAAAACTGAGGAATCAAATGGGGCAATAAATGATTGATCAAAATCCATCCGCTTGATTTTCCCAGTTTTCGTGACACTGCCACATACTGCTGTGATCGAAGCTGCAGAACCTCGCCTCTGATTAAACGTGCCAGACTGCACCAATGTGTAGCTGCAATGCCTGCCAGCAATCCTTTTAACCCGCGTCCCAATGCAAATGAAATTAAAATAATTAATATTGTATGAGGAACGCCCATCACAAGATCAATGATCCAATTAATAAGCGCATCTACATATTTAGAGCCCGTTGCAGCCGCAATACCGACCAATACCGCAATAACAGCACTAATTATGGATGCCACCAGACCAACCGTAATACTTACAGACAGGCCTTTCAATGTACGTAAAAATAAATCTCGGCCTAACGCATCAGTTCCAAATAAATGTTCCGGACAGGGTGCGCACTTTGCATTTATAAAACTGCCAGTTATGGCATCTTCTGGAATTAAAATGCCACTAATATAAATAACAATAAATAAAACTGCCATTACTGCAGATAAAATAACCGCTTTTGTTCTATGGTTTAACCGTTTCACCGTACGCCCTCCCGAATCTGTGGATCAATGACGCCATAGAGCAAATTGGCAATCATATTTCCTGTACAGACAAACAGTGCGGAGAATAATGTTACGCCGAGAAGCAACGGAACATCGCCCTGCAAACCAGCTGCGGAAACCGCACTCCCAAGCCCCGGATAACTAAACACATTCTCAGCCATAACCGAACCACCAAACAATTCCGCAAACGATGCAAATTGTAATGTCAATGCAGGAAGTAACACATTACGCAAGCCATGGCGGCGCAGAATTGTCCATTTGCTTTCACCTCTGGCTTTTGCAAATAAAACATATTCACTATTTAAAACATCGATCAACTTTTGTCTTGTATGAAGTGCAATATTTGAAAAAGACATCAAGCTTAATGTAAACGCCGGAAGAATCAAATGATATATTTTTTGCCATATCGTTACATCTTTATTAAGAACCCCCACAGGAGACGAAAACCCTATAGGAAACCATTTAAGCCACACAGCAAAAACAAGCAGAAATACCAATCCCAGCCAAAACGTAGGAACAGAACTAAGAATATAGCATATTTTTTTCAATATTTTATCTGGCAGTCTATTGTGATACATGCCCATCACACAGCCTGAGACAAAGCCGATCATACCGGCCAGTATCCATGCAGAAAACATTAGTGCAAGTGAATTTACAAACCGTTCGCCAATAATATCCGCAACTGGTCTGCGATAAATCGCAGATTCTCCAAGATTACCATGCAGCAGTTCAGACAGCCATGTACAATATCGTTCTGCCGGAGGTTCATTGACCCCCCAGTAATCTTCAATTTCCGCACGCTGTTCCGGCGATATGGCAGTTCCAATTCCTAAAATATACTGCCGAACAGGATCCACCGGTGATGCACTGATAAGAATAAAGGAAATCATACTTACAACAAGCAGTAATGATATAATTTTTATACTATATGTAAAAAAGATACGGACAAGCCGTTTAAATATGCCTTTCATATACGCCTCATTTCTATCGGCCTTCAAAAAATAATAACCCATTTTCTCATAAAAACGCCAGATCTGTTTATTAAGAATAGCCTGCCACATCCGGTAAGATGCGGCAGGCCCATTTTTCACAGCAAAGTTACTCAGCCCATGACCACTCATTCAGATTCTGAATCAACGGCAGACCATGACCATGACCGTGAATCGGCTGTTCCCCTATGGAAAGGCCTTCCCGGACATAAGTGACATGATCCAAATTGACAATCCAAACCCAAGGGCATTCACCCTTCATGGCGGTACCAGTTGTTCCATCCCATTGAACTTTTTGCCAGTTTTCGTTAGCTTCCTCTACAGTCAATGCTTCCATTGCCGCATTGAGATAGGTGTCAGTCACTTCACTCATATAGCCTTCCGGATTGTAATAATCATCCAACAGAGCACCTTCAGAACGATATAAATAGTAGGTTTCGTTAGGAATAGAAGATCCCCAGCCCATCATAACCGCATCCGAAAACATACGCTGTGCAAGCTCCTCCCAGCTGACGCCTTCTACATTAATCTTAATTCCAATTGCCTTCACCTGCTCTGAAGCAGCCATAGCAACCGCCTGACGAACAGAATCTCCAGACGGATAAATACATGTAAACTCTGCTTTCAGATTATCTTTTTCCACGATTCCATCTCCGTCTGTATCAGACCATCCGGCATCCGCCAAAAGTTTTTTAGCATATTCGACATCGGTTTCGATCTTAACTTCAGGATTATTCCATGGCATACCATCATTCTCGGAATACGCCGGTCTCCCAAAACCGTTCAAAGCAATATCTGCAATCTGCTGACGGTCAATTGCATAAGCAATTGCCTGACGAATTTCAATATTACATGTAACATCATTGCCATATGGAAATCCACTTTTCGTCAGCTTCCCTTCATCAGGAAGGACCGGCAAAGTGAATCCACGATTATCAGCAGATGTGATCGCTTCGATATGGTAACCTTCGACTTCTGTCGTGCCGAGTGTTGCAGAAGAATATGCGACATCTACTTCACCCGCCTGAACAGCTGCAAGCGCAGCATCTTCCGACATAAAAACGACCGTTACATTCTTGATTGAAGGTACACCACCATAGTAATCTTCATTCGCAGTAAACATGATCTGCTCCTGAGCTTTCCATTCCACAAATTTATAAGGACCTGATCCGATGGGATGCGTGCCGTAATCTTCACTATAGGCATGCTCGGGTACAATACCAACAGATGCCAATGTGTTAAGGAAAATAGATGTCGGCTTTGAAAGTGTGATTACAACCGTTGTATCATCCTGTGCAACAGCGCTTTCCATATAGGTAAGGTCAACCGACCCCTGGGCAGCCTTTGCTGTTTCAAGCGTAAAAGCAACATCCGATGCGTTTACTTTCTCTCCATCTGTGAAAAACGCATCATCACGAATCGTAAAGGTCCATGTCAAACCATCCGGAGACAATTCATATCCTGTAGCCAGATCATTTTCAAAAGACAGATCCGCTGTATATCTTACCAAAGTACTTTGTACAATCGGAGAGTTTCCGTGCCCCCACCCTTTCGTCGGATCCAGCGTCTCCGGCTCAGAACCAATGGCAATCACAACACTATCTTTTTTTCCTTCTGTATCTTCAGCTATCGAACCATCTGTACTGCTTTCAAACATGTCTGAACTTTCAGATTCCACATTTTCAGAGGTATTCGTGCAAGCAACAGTCCCCATGAACATAAGTGCAACAGACAGTATGGCAATATGTTTTTTCATTTTCATAAATAATAATTTCCTTTCTTTGTTTTTTAAAACAAAAGTTTTGTAGCCAACGCACCATTCTACAACGAATCTCCACTTCAAAAAATAAAGCATACAGATCCTCTTCAGAGAATATGTATGCTTTCATAGCAAATCATCGTCTTAATTTATTTTTTAGCCACTCTTTTTTATATCCGTTAAAAATTTCTGGTGCTTCAGCATCCAAACCAATGGCTTCGTGCCATCATTTTAATAAATTATACCACAAAATCAATAAAATACAATGATTTCAACAAAAATACCTATGATTCGCAATCTTATTGTACCGGGCTATCTAAATACATCTCCTGCAGCTTTTTCCGTTTCTCAGGAGTCATACCAAAGGCCTGTTCCAGGCTCTGATCCAAAGACCCGTATCGTTTTTCCAGATAATCATACACCGTTTCAATGTACCGGCGTTTAACCGTCAAAAGGACCTTTAAGCCATCCATCTGCGCCGCTGTCGCCCCCCGGCCGGCCAGAGCTTTGAGCTGGGCAGCCACACCATCCCTGGTAAATTCATTAACCATCAGATAATCGTCAAAAATCGTCTCCATATCAACGCCCAGAGCATATAAAATCAGGCTTGTTCCCATACCAACTCTGTCTTTTCCGGCACTGCAGTGCCAAAGAACGGCCCCCTGGGTCTGATCCAGAAGCAAACTTATAAATGTCCGGTACTGCACCCGTACATAATCGCTGGAAACCATCTGTAAATACATATCATTCATCCGATCCTCAGGGGAAACATGACCGGAAAGCGCATCCTGCATAAATCCTTCAAGAAAATCTTTCTCCCCTTCTTTTTCCCGGGTAATACCGGCATGACTTTCCTCAAAAATAGGGTGCCATATATTTTGAACGCCTTTGATTTCCGGATCCGGACGCTGTGCCCGCTCCTGGGCTGTTCTGAAATCTATGACAGTCCGGAGTCCATACACATTGACCAGTGTCTGAATATCCTTTTCGGATGCATCGTAAAGATCCCCGCTGCGGATCAGACGATGGGGGCGGATTTTTCTCCCATCCTTTGTCACAAAACCACCAAGATCTCTTGTATTATAAAGCTTTTCTAAATTTATTTTTTGGATGTCCATCAAATCACCTCATATTAAAATTTCCATGGTCAGCGAATTTTTGCGGTTACGCAGAAATCGCTTATGTGCAATCATTATACCACGCGCGCAGAAAAGGAAGCGCCCACAGGGCATTGACTTTTCAAGCCGTGGCTTGCCGGTATAATCCGTCACGCATGTGACGGCAAGCTGATGAAATCAGCTTGGACTGCACTTTGTGCAATCATTATACCATATTTAACTGCCAAACTCATCAAAAAAGTCCCATAAAACGGAAGATGATCATATCCGATTCATGGGACTTTTTTATAAATTTTATTTAGTTATATTTTCCTTCAATGCTGCACATCCTGTCCAAACAAATCCATCATGCTGAATGGCGGAAGGACTTCGTCAACAAATTTAAACAGATCATCGTCATAATTATGGCGCACCTCACATTTACGGTCAAAGATCATGGTCGGTTCATCTTCAGGTGTCACCGGCAGCCACTGGGGCAGACCTTCATGGTTTGGATTTCCGGACTTTGCAAATGCAGCCACTGCACCAAAAATCTGATTTTCCAGTTCATCGGAAACACCAGGAATATTACAGATTTCCACTTTATCTGTATTTTTAAATACAAACGGAATATCCGAACAGTGCCATGCGATTTTGTCATACTGGAACGGAAATTCCAGAGTGAAGTTATAAAGCCACGTCGGTGCCTTTTGGCCTTTAGCGTGAAGGGCAGCCAGATCTTTTGTAGCTGCACGCATGGCCCGGTCCAGACAAATAGCATCCACAGGATGTTTATCCGGATAAGCTGCTTTAAATTTCTCGATCATTTCATGTCCATGTCCCTTATATGCCTGTTCGACGATGGCCTCGGTTTCCTCCGGTGTCAGGTCAGCCTTTTTCCAGGCCTGAGGTCTGAAGGAAAATTCGCCGAAAACCGTGCCTACCAGCAGCGGAATATCATAGGCATGATCTCTGTAAGCAGTTTCCAGAGGATTTCCATAGTAATAATCATCCACTTTCGGGCCTCCGCCGATATAAACACCCTTCATGGCCAGAGCCGGGCTGACTTTGTTATATGCCCTTGCCAGATCCACATAAGGAACAGTTTCCAGTTTTTCCACATCTCCGGCCTCAAAGCCCAGTTCTTTTAACAGTGCTTCTGCAATCTCACGTCCGTCCCCCTGTTGCGGCGGCATAAAACCGGGTTTTGTGACACCACTCATAACAAATCCTTTATGAAACAGGCCGTCAGCTTCAGGAATCTGCATTAAATCTGTGACCTTCATACCGCCGCCGGACTGTCCGAAAATTGTAACATTTTCCGGGTCTCCGCCAAAAGCAGCAATATTTTCATGCACCCATTTCAGGGCTGCAACCAGATCGGCATGTCCGGCATTTGCAGAGTTTTTATATTTTTCCCCGTAAGGCGAAAGATCCATATACCCAATTATATTCAGTCTGTGGTTAACGGATACGACAACCATGTCGCCCGCATCGCACATATTATAGCCGTCATAGGCAATCTGCTCAATGGAGGATCCCGCAGAGTAACCGCCGCCGTGAAGCCATACAATAACCGGCTTTTTAGCACTTTCATCCAAAGATTTGGTCCATACGTTCAGATTCTGGCAGTCCTCGCTCTGAGGCCAGTATCTGTGAGGCACCAAAAGCTCGCCGTTAGGTGTTTCCTGATTTAAAAGGGGACATACAAAACCATAGGAAGTTGCATCACGAACGCCTGCCCACGGTGTCACCGGCTCAGGCATCTGAAAACGTTTGGCCTGTGCGTAAGGGATGCCCTTAAAAATATAAATATTATCCATGGAATAACCTTTTAAAAGTCCTGCCTGAGTCTTCACAGCAGGCACATCATCATAATTAAAATTTCTTGCCATATTATGGACCTCCTATTTATTAATGATTGTTTTACTGTTTTTCATCATTTTTCATTGTTTTCCGGCTTTTTCACGTTCCTCCAGATCTGCCATTACCTTTGGATAAATCTTATCCAGTTTATAAAAAGCATAGAAAACAGGAATCAGAATAAGGAATGGGATCGGCGCAAGTATATACATGTTTTTAATGGCACTTAACGCACCTGCGGTCTGTACGGCTGCCAGTCCGTCATAACCGGCGGCGCCTAAAATACCAAGCGCTACGGCGCTTCCCACGCCGGCACCGATTTTTGCACCAAAGGTTGTACTGGAATACAACATGCCTTCAACACGGGTTCCGGTCTTCCACTGTCCGTATTCGATTGTATCCGCAACCATGGCAAATAAGGTTCCTGAAAGTGCGGCACTTCCCACACCTTTAAGAAGGGAGCAGATCAGCAGCCATGTTGTGCTGGTTGGATTAATCAGCATGGCAACCTGAGCCACAAGGCTGATCACACTGCCCACAAGCGCCACATTACGCTTACCATAACGTTTACTCAGGGGCGCTACAAAACCCATCAGAATAATGACCGGTAAAATTGCCGCTGAATTTAAAATACCGGCTACATTTTCATTTTCCAGGACATATTTGGCATAATAAGTTGCCACGCTGCCGCTGAAAGTCATACCAAGTGCCATACTTACCCAGACACCGACCAATAACAGCCAGCAGTTGTTTTTCATAATTAATTTAAAGGATTTTACAAAACCAATGGTTTCCTTTTGTTCCATGGAAACCCGAACTCTTTCCTTTGTTTTTCCAAAGCAAAGGAAAAACAGTGCAGCCGCAATAATACCATAAATCACGGATACAATGATCCAGCTTTTCTGGTTGCTGCTGCCGCCCATAGCGTTGACAAGAGGCAGTGTTCCGGCATTAATGATCAAAGAACCGATCTGAGCCATCAGCATACGGAAAATATTAATCACTGTACGCTGGTTCTGATCACGGCTCATCAAAGATGTCAGAGCCCCATAAGGAATATTAATCATTGTATACAAAAATGTTGTTACAAGATTATACGTGATTGTCACATACACATATTTACCAAAGTCCCCTGTGTTCGGAACAAGGAATACAAGAACCGTTGCTATGGCAATAGGAACAGCCAGCCATAACAGCCATGGTCTTGCCTTTCCGTATTTTGTGCGGACACGGTCCATGACATAGCCCATGAGCATATCCGTCACACCATCGGCCAGACGTGAAAACATCATAATGCTTCCGATAATGGCCGCATTCAGGCCAAGAGCGTCCGTATAGAAAAATGTTACAAAAGTTGATGTCAGCACCAGGATCAGGTTACTGGCCAGATCCCCGCCCCCATAAGCGATCTTTTCAAAGGTACCGATCTTCTCCACATGTTGACTGGACGCAGATTTTACAGTTTTCTCTGACATGTTAAGTCCCCCTTCTATTTGTTTCTCTGTTTCAATTATAGTCATTTTGTATATTTTATTATATATTTATTTCATTTTTTACATCACTTTTATTTGTCCACCAAGGAAATTCCCCTTGTTCTCCTAAAAATACAAAGGCATATTTTGCATATAAAAAAGACAGAAATAGGATATTTGTAACAATATGCACTATTTCTGTCTTTCATTTTATCTGTTTTCAGCAGTCTGAAAATTCATTAAATGCTATTTTTCTCAACGGTAATCAGACGAACCTCATGGGCAACCAATCCCGCCTGCAGCAAAAGGGTTCCGTCAGTCTCCATATTTTGGGTATAATATTCAGGTCCGGACAGAGCTTTTAGTTGTTTTTGTTCGTATTCTGTTGGTTTTTCAGGTGCCCCCATCTTCACCCAGGCATCATAAACACTGCCGCCTTCCGGACTGATCCGGTATTGTCTCACCGTATGAATCCCGGGGCAAAGATTTTTCACGGAAATGTTGTAAGATCGAAAATAAGATTCATTAAACACCCGGTACCGGTCTGTCAGTGAAATATTAATCGTATGCCGGTACCGATATAATAAATCATAATGACAATAATTATATAAAAAAATCTGAATCTGATCATCCGTGGCCGTAATCAGACACCCCTCTGTCTGAAGCACAAGCCGATCACCCATGGCGCTTAACAATTCCATGGCCCGAAATCCGCTCTTTGGTAAATTATATTTGGCAAACAGGCCAAACCCACCATGAAAAAGGCCGGCCACCGGCGGCACCTCATCCATTTGGTCACTGATGGCAAAATAGCCCATACCGTCATATAATGATCCATTTTCAATGACGGACTTGAAAATATAGGCAGATTTATAGCAGGTATCATTGCACAGATCCCTCTGCCATATATTATTACTCCATTCACTGATCATCACGGGAAGGCCTGGAAAACCTTCCCTTTCACTGATCTGACATGCTTTTTTGTACATTTTTTTCAGATACTTTTCGTCACCGCTGACAGCCATGTAAAAGCTTTCATTATTCCCAATCAGTTTGAGACCGCTATTTTCTTCTCCCGGGTTAACCGCCGAAAAAAGCTTTAAAGATATAATATCCGGCATACAGTCATGTGCAATACACATATCAAAAAAATCCGACATTTCTGACGATGCGGGTTCTCCCCCAGGGCCCATGATTTTTATGGATGGGCACACAGATCTGATTGCTTTGTAAGAAGCAAGATAATGGTCTGTATACACTTCAAAAGAAAAGGCGCCCATGTCTCCGTAGCCCGGTGAAATCCATGGTTCGATCATCCATTTTCCCATTTCTTCGGCACCGTATCGCTGACACAGATGTTCCATAAGCCCCTGCACCAGGTCCTGCCATGCTTTAAGATCCGAAGCCGGAGAAATGAAGAAATTTCTCATGGACAACTTACAATGATTCGCCGCCAGGGCACCTGGCATATGCCCCAGCTCTATGGCCGGCCTGGCCTCAACCGAAAGAATAAAATCAATAACCTCATCCACGTAGGTATAATTGGGATTTATCTGCCCCAGAATATCTCTGACATAAACCCCCATGTCATCATCCAGGATTCCTTTGATTCGGATATACCTAAAACCGATTTTCTTTTGTACCTTTCGGATTTGTTTCTGCAAAGTGCCATTCATTAAATCTTTGGCATAACCTGCATTAATGATCTTCCGCCAGCTGTTATGGTAGGGTGTATCCGGCTCTTTAAGATCCATGGAGATTTCATAAGCCTTTTCCTGACTGGTACGTCTTGTTGTCTTTGCTTCATCCATATACTTAAGCAAAGAGGCAAACACATTGGAAAAACCGATTTCCGCCATACATGAGGCCTCACGATTCATCTCTTTTTCAGACTCAATTCGCCGCCTGTAGGCTCCGGGCGTACTTCCCCGATAGTGTTTAAATGCCTTAATCATAGCATTCGCACTGGAAAATCCGCTCTCATAGGCAATGTCTGTCACCGTGTTCTTCCCTCCAAGAAGGGTTTGTGCATGGGCAAGACGCACCATCGTCAGATAACCGGTAAAAGAAATCCCCAGATATTTTTGAAAGCTGTGGGAAATATAAGTTTTACTTAAAAATGTCCGTTCAGCCAGGTCATCCAGTGTAATATTTTCCCGAAAATTTGCCTGAATATATTCAATCGCAAGACGCAGCCGCTCCCGGCCGGATTCATTTCTCAATTGAGGTGCGTCCTCCATAAAGCAACGAATCAAATCATCCAGCAATACCGAAATTTTTGTTCTCAAATAAACTGAACGGCCGGATTCATTTTTATAATAAGCGCTGAATGCCCGGGCAAAATCCCGGCGGAGAATATCAAAATTTTCCTGTCGGTCCTGGGCATGTAAAAACGACTTGCAATTAATATAAAGATTCGCTGTTTCCGGGCTGATGGCCGTAATAAAGGAAGATGATATACGAAGCGCAATAGCCGATGCCCCATCCTCTAAATCCAGTTGTCTCATACAAAAGCTATTGATGACAAAAATATCCCCTTCTTTAACCGAATATACAGACGTCCCGTCAAGCTCATATAAAGTTCCACTGCCCATCAAAACGAAAATAATTTCCAGACCAGCATACCACAAGTTGCCTGTATCATTTTTTCTTAATATGACAAACTCAAATTCCTGATCCTGATGCAGGGCAGACAGACTTCCCCCGTCCTTTTGAGTCCTTAGTTCCTGTTTTTTGTCCAACGCACCATACCTCCAAAATCTTATCGGCCATGATTTTCAGGTGAATTCTGATTCACAAGAAAACCTTTTTTCTGCAATGCATCCTGGATCATATCCAGAACTTCCTCATTGTCCCCACTGACTTTGTGGTAATGATAATCGGATGTAATATTTTTTAACGGTCTGGATTTTCCGCTCCGGATATCTTTCATAAAAAGTTCAACTTTTCTTCTGGAATTAATATTCAGCTCAGCTTCCATATGACCATATACCTTATGATTGACCATCACATTATCCACGCATCCGCCTAAATCCACAATAGTGCGCAGTTCCTCTTCCATCTGTTCATCCGTATGCTGTACTTTAAATACCCGCACTTCACATACCGGGTCACCGGAAATATACCCCCGATTGGTAGAAATAATATCATAACCGGCTGCCCGGATTAAAGCAATATCCTGTACAATCACCTGGCGGCTCACATCATAGCGGGCCGCCAGAGCTTTGGCTGGCACCGGCTTTTCACTTTCCTGTATCAGCCTGACAATTTCTTTTCTTCTCTCTGATCCGCCTATCAAAACATATGCCTCCTGTCTGAATCGCTGTTCATGTCCACAGACCAAGGTGAACATCACAAATCACTTCCTATTCTAACAACATTTCACAGCGATTCAAGACTTTTTGGAGAAAATCTCCATAAACCGAAGCAGATCGAAAAAAACTGCCTCCGCCGGTTTCCCGGCAGGGGCAGTTTCTGATTTTTTAATTATTTAACCTGAGGACCTGCGCTGACAAGAGCCTTTCCGGCTTCGTTGCCTTCGTATTTAGCAAAGTTCTTGATAAATCTCTGAGCCAGGTCTTTAGCCTTTGTTTCCCATTCGGAAACATCCGCATAAGTGTCTCTCGGGTCAAGGATATTTGTATCAACACCTGGAAGTGCTGTAGGAACTTCAATGTTGAAGTAAGGAATTGTCTTTGTTTCCGCTTTTAAGATATCTCCGCTGAGGATCGCATCAATGATACCTCTTGTATCTTTAATGGAGATACGTTTGCCTGTACCATTCCAGCCTGTGTTTACAAGATAAGCCTTGGCACCGCTCTGTTCCATTCTCTTTACAAGCTCTTCAGCATATTTTGTCGGATGCAGTTCAAGGAAAGCCTGTCCGAAGCATGCGGAGAATGTCGGTGTAGGTTCTGTAATACCACGTTCTGTACCAGCCAGTTTAGCTGTAAAACCAGACAGGAAGTAGTACTGTGTCTGTTCCGGTGTCAGAATGGAAACCGGAGGAAGTACGCCGAATGCATCCGCAGAAAGGAAGATAACTTCCTTAGCAGCCGGAGCAGAGGAAACCGGACGTACAATGTTGTCAATATGATTAATCGGATAGGAAACACGGGTATTTTCTGTTACGCTCTTATCGTCAAAATCAATCTTTCCGTTTTCATCCAGTGTAACATTTTCCAGAAGTGCGTTACGTTTGATTGCATTATAGATATCCGGTTCGGATTCTTTATCCAGGTTAATAACCTTTGCATAGCATCCGCCCTCGAAGTTAAATACACCGTTGTCATCCCAGCCGTGTTCGTCATCACCAATAAGGAGACGTTTCGGGTCTGTGGAAAGTGTTGTCTTACCTGTACCGGAAAGACCGAAGAAGATAGCTGTGTTTTCACCGTTCATATCTGTGTTTGCGGAGCAGTGCATGGAAGCAATACCCTTTAACGGCAGGTAATAGTTCATCATAGAGAACATACCTTTTTTCATTTCTCCGCCGTACCATGTATTGATGATAACCTGTTCACGGCTTGTAATGTTGAACACTACAGCGGTTTCGGAATTAAGGCCCAGTTCTTTGTAGTTTTCAACTTTTGCTTTGGAAGCATTGTAAACAACAAAGTCAGGTTCAAAAGTTTCAAGTTCTTCAGCAGTCGGCTGAATAAACATATTTTTAACAAAGTGTGCCTGCCAAGCAACTTCCATAATAAAGCGGATAGCCATACGTGTATCTTTGTTAGCACCGCAGAATGCATCTACAACATAAAGTTTTTTGCCGGACAGCTCTTTAAGCGCAATCGCTTTAACTGCGTTCCATGTTTCTTCTGTTGCAGGATGATTATCATTCTTATATTCGTCAGAAGTCCACCATACCGTATCTTTTGAGTTTTCATCGACAACGATAAACTTATCCTTAGGTGAACGTCCGGTATACTCACCAGTCATTACATTAACGGCACCAAGTTCACTCTCCTGACCTTTTTCGAAGCCTTCAAGACCAGCTTTTGTCTCTTCTTCAAACAGCAATTCATAAGAAGGGTTGTGCACAATTTCCACAGTGTCAGTAATGCCATACTTGCTTAAATTAATTTCTGCCATTCTACATTTCTCCTCTTTTCTGATAATACGATCAATTAATGGGAACTTTAATAACAATATATTTTTTTAGAAGCGGATTTTTTCCCACTTCCCCCTTCTTAATTATACATATTTAATCAATTAAATCAATAATTTCATCATAATTTTTTGTGTTATACTGTTTGTACAGGAACTTTTTTTATATAAAAAAGGGGTTTTCCCAACAACAGGGAAAAGCCCCGGGCAAACAGGAGTTGACATGATATGACAGAAAATTTTTGTATCGCAGCCTTTGACAGTACGCACCATGCCATTGCCGCCGAAAAAAAACTGACTGACGCGCAACTGTCCATACGAATCATTCCGGTCCCCACACAGGTAACCGCCGGCTGCGGACTGGCTGTGCGTTTTGCCTGCCAGGATTTTGACCGAATTTCAGATCTTCTCAGTGCATACACAGATGCAGCTTATTATAAGGTCAGCAGACAGGGAAGAGAAAAAACAGTCGTCCCGCTTTAAGCAGAGATCAAACCTTTGTGAAATACTCACCCAGATTGGTCAGCGCCTTTACAAGAATCTCACACTGGTTTTCATCCAGGCCCTGACGCATGGCTTCAACCATTTTAAGGTGGAAATCTCTATGGTATTCATAGGCCTTATTTCCCAGCTCCGAAAGGGAAATAAGGACAACCCGGCGGTCTGACTCACTGCGCACCCGTACAACATATCCTTTTTTAACAAGACTGTTGATCGCAATCGTCAGGGTTCCCACAGTCACACCCACCTTTTTTGCAACGGAAGACATATTCTGTGAAACCCCCGTACCAATCGCATCCAGGATGTGCATGTCATTGACAGATATATTTTTAAATTCACTTTTCAGTACATATTTACGTTCAATATCCATAGTGTTATTAAATAACTGAACAAGTATGGAATTTAACTGATGATAAGCGTCCATGAAAGGCCTCCTTTCTGCGATTTTGGCGGTTTTATAATTATTATATACGATTCAGTCCTTTTGCTCAAGAAGCATCTGATAAACGTCGCGTTTTCCTATTCCACGGTCAGCAGCTGCCGCCTTCATGGCCTCTTTTTTACCCATGCCCTGCTCCATATACATACGGACATGATCCTTAATATCCATCTTTTCCCAGGCGGACTGCTTTTCCTGCATAAGCACCTGGGGATCCAGGCCTTCAATCACAAGCACAAACTCTCCCCTGGGTTCATTTTCTTCATAATAGTTCATGGCCTGAGGCACGGTCATTTCTATGCGATTCTCATATTTCTTCGTCAGTTCTTTACAAAAAGCAATTTTTCGATTTCCAAGCACCGGTTCCAGCGCAGTCAGCGTTTTTAACAGCCGGTGCGGCGCTTCATACATAACCGTTGTCCGCGTTTCCTGCCCCAAACGCTGCAAAACAACTTCCCGCTCCTTCTTATCAACGGGCAGGAAGCCTTCAAAACAAAAACGTCTTGTATGCATCCCGGACATGGTTAATGCGGTAATACAGGCCGCCGGTCCAGGCAGAGAAGTCACTTCGATCCCAGCCTCCAGGCAAAATTTCACCAGCTCCTCTCCCGGGTCGGAAATTCCCGGCGTTCCCGCATCTGTCACCAGTGCGATATTCACGCCAGCCTCCAGCTGCTCTACAAGATACCTGGCTTTTTCGATTTTATTAAACTCATGGTAGCTGGTCATCGGTGTCTTGATTTCAAAATGATTCAGCAGCTTAATACTGTGACGTGTATCCTCCGCCGCTATCAGATCAACCTTTTTAAGTGTTTCCACCACACGAAATGTTATATCATCCAGATTTCCAATGGGCGTTGCGCACAAATAAAGTTTTCCCGGCATAAAAAATTCCTCCTAGTGTAAGATGTCTGAATATAAACTGTCTGGACATAAGGCATCCGGGACAGTCAGTCCGCATAAATCACACGGCCTTCGACCTGTGCCTTTGGTGCAGGCACTTCGGCCGGATAGCCCAAAATACAGCAGCCGATACCTACAACATCTTCTGTAATTCCCCATGTGCGCAGTAACTCCCTGCCTTCTTCATTCTCAAACATTTCCTTGGCGCGGTGAATCCAACGGGAGCCGATTCCCATACCATAGGCCGCATTCATTAAATTTCCCATGGCCAGACTTCCATCCTGCAGATACGTATTTCCCATTTTAACAGAAAATACAATAATCACATCCGGAGCGCCGTAAAACGGATCCGTATCGACGCCCATCACGGCGGCATTCATACGGGACAATTTCTTTACCAGTTCAGGATTCTGTACAACAACAAATCTCTGAGGCTGAAGATTTCTTCCGGAGGGCGCATTCAGTCCAGCTTTTAAAATCACGTCCAGCTCCGCCTTCTTCAGGTGCTCCGGCTGATATGCTTTACAGCTTCTTCGTTCAATAATGGCTTTTACAGCTTCATTCATGATGCAATTCCCCTTTCTATTTCCATTCATCTGTTTTTATGGAACAAACAATTCACTGATCATTAAGGACTGGATACCGATCCTGTCTTTAATCAGTATACAACAATTCAGGAAAGAATTCCACTTCGGCTGCAATTTGAAAAAGTATATTTTTTTGCAATTAATCCAAAAAATCCAAAAATTTTTAATTAAGGGCTTGCATTTTTTCGGAAATATGGTATTATAAACACATGCAGAAGTGGGAGTTGAACCCACACGCCCTTGCGAGCACTAGAACCTGAATCTAGCGCGTC
>QFCH01002413.1_pt1 | contig 24718 bp, 19 predicted proteins | sample 5346071 | NCBI WGS metagenome assembly QFCH01 (sample SAMN09062255, study PRJNA434731) | Human gut metagenome, whole genome shotgun sequencing project. | isolation source: stool timepoint B chromium assembly | host: Homo sapiens | collected 2015
GACACCGAAGTGGAACATCGGCGATGCCCAACGCAGGATGGCCGGCTCATTCCACTGCGAGGAACGAGACGTCCACCCGTACTGGTCCGTCTTGTAGCGCCACGCGAGGCCCACAATGAGGATCGCGAAGGACACGTAGGGCAGGACCACCCACAGGGCAATGTCCAGGAAGGACAGCGACTGCGTCTCGGCTGCAGACGCGGCATGCATAAGTGCGGATTCCATGAACGTTACCGTCCCATCGTTGAATCGGAAGTCGGGAAGGGCGTCGCGGACAGATCGCCCACGCCCACCAGCTCGGTGGGCGGCCCCTGGCTAATGAGCTTACGGAAGCCCTCAATGGTCTTTTCGTCCGGCTCGGGCAGCGTCGCGACCAGCGCGTCCAGCAGCGGCGCGTAGGGGGAGTCCGCAGCGCGCAGCGCCGTGCGGATCACCTCGATGCCCTCGCGGTTGGAGCGCAGCAGGCCCTCGGCCGTGCCGGTCTCGTCGAACGCGGCGAACTCCAGGACCACCGGCAGGTGATCGGGAAGCTCCTCGCGTTCCATCTCGAAACCGGCGCGGCGCAGGACCTCCTTGAAGGCCAAGATGGCCTGGCCGCGTCCGCGGGTGTCGCCGTGCGTGTAGTACGTCAGGCCGAGCGCGCAGCGTCGGCGCTGGTCGAACGTCTCCACGTAGGTGGTCTGCATGGCGCGCAGGCCAGCGGCGCGAGCGTAGCTCACGAACGAGGCCAGGGACGCCGAGGCCGGCTCCGGCAGGTCCGCCAGAGCCTCCTCGACCGCGTCCAGCTTGGTCTCGAAGTCATCCCCCGGGTAGTCCAGGAGGACCGAGACCGCCATGCGCACACCGCGCGCGTCCTGCGGGTCCATCTCCGTTTCCGGAGCGGCCGTAGGAATACGCGGAATGCCGACGAAAGTACTCATCGAACGACCTCAAGAGGGAGCATCTGGCGTCCCTCCGGCGACGAGCCACCCATCGGGCGGTTCGACGTGGCGGGGGCCAGGCCGTGGAAGGCCTCGACGTCGTAGGACACCGGGCAGCCCTCGAGCTCCTTGATGCCGCGCGGCATCTCGGGGTGGGCGGTCGGGATGACGAAGCGGTCGTCGTACTTGGCGATCGACAGCAGTCGGTACATCTCCTTGACCTTCTCCGGGGTCATGCCCACGGAGGCCGGGATCTCCTCGTTCGTCGGGTTGTCGACGAAGACGTCGCGCATGTAGGAGCGCATCGCGGCGAGGCGACGCAGCGCCAGCTCCACGGGAGCCGTGTCTCCGGCCGTGAACAGGCCGGCCAGGTACTCCAGCGGGATACGCATCTGCGAGATGGCGGACAGCAGGACCTTGTGGTCCTCGCCGTCGCTGCCGGACGCGGTCACCTGGTCGACGACCGGGGACAGCGGCGGCACGTACCAGACCATCGGCAGGGTACGGAACTCGGGGTGCAGCGGCAGGGCGACCTCGTACTCGGTGATGAGCTTCCAGATCGGGGACTGCTGGGCGGCCGTGATCCACGAGTGGGGAACGCCGTTGGCCTGAGCCTGGGCGACCACCTGCGGGTCGTTCGGGTCGAGCAGGATCTCGCGCTGGGCGCGGTACAGGTCGCGCTCGTCCTCCTGGGAGGCGGCCCAGGTGACGCGGTCCGCGTCGTAGAGCAGCACGCCCATGTAGCGCAGGCGACCCACGCAGGTCTCCGAGCAGATGGTCGGCTGGCCGACCTCGAGGCGCGGGTAGCACAGCGTGCACTTCTCGGCCTTACCCGTGTTGTGGTTGAAGTAGACCTTCTTGTAGGGGCAGGCAGACACGCACATGCGCCAGCCGCGGCACTGATCCTGGTCGACCAGGACGATGCCGTCCTCGGTGCGCTTGTACATCGCGCCCGAGGGGCACGCCGACACGCAGGTCGGGTTCAGGCAGTGCTCGCAGATGCGAGGCAGGTAGAACATGTACGCGTCCTCGATGGTCTTGGCGACCTGGAGGTTCATCTGGTGCAGGACGGGGTCCTGATCCAGGGTCTCCATGGAGCCACCGAGGTCATCGTCCCAGTTCGGGCCCCACTCGGGCTTGTCGATGTGCTCGCCCGTGATCTTGGACTTCGCGCGGGCCGTCGGGATCGCGCGGGAGTTCGCGGGCGCCTGGAGCAGCTTGTCGTACTCGTACGTCCACGGCTCGTAGTAGTCCTTCATGGTCGGCTGCGTCGGGTTCGCGAAGATCTTCGCGAGCGAGGCGACGCGTCCGCCCTGACGGGGAACGAGGCGGCCCGTGGCGGTGCGCTTCCAGCCGCCCTTCCACTTCTTCTGGTCCTCCCAGCCACGGGGGTAGCCCACGCCGGGACGGGTTTCGACGTTGTTGAACCAGATGTACTCGGTGCCGTCGCGGTTCGTCCACACCTGCTTACAGGTGACCGAACAGGTGTGGCAGCCGATGCACTTGTCGAGGTTCATCACCATCGCGATCTGAGCCATGACCTTCATCAGAACTGCACCTCCTGGGAGCGGCGGCGGATAACCGTGACCTCGTCGCGGTTATTGCCGGTGGGACCGTAGTAGTTGAACGCGTAGGCGAACTGCGCGTATCCGCCGGCCAGGTGGGTCGGCTTAATGAAGATTCGGGTCAGCGAGTTGTGCGTGCCGCCGCGCTTGCCGGACCCCTCGTTCAGCGGGGTGTTGATCTGGCGATCCTGGGCGTGGTGCATGAACACCGTGCCCTCCGGGATGCGGTGGGAGACAACAGCGCGAGCCGACACGGTGCCGTTACGGTTCTTCGCCTCGATCCACTCGTTGTCGCGCACGCCGATCTTCTCGGCGTCGGCCGGGCTCATCCACACCGTCTGGCCACCACGACCCAGCGTCAGCATGTACGGGTTGTCGTAGTACTGGGAGTGGATGGCCCACTTGTTGTGGATCGTCAGGTAGCGCACCGCGACCTCGGCCTGACCCGGCTGACCGGGACGGTGGTCGCCGACGGGACGCTCACCGTAGATGTGCGCCAGGTCGAGCGGCGGACGGAAGATCGGCAGGGCCTCGCCCATGTCCATCATCCAGTCGTGGTCGACGTAGAACTGCGGGCGGCCCGTGAGCGTGTGCCACGGCTTGCGGCACTCGACGTTCTGCACGAAGGCGCTGTAGCGGCGGCCGCCGTGCTCGGAGCCCGACCACTCGGGGCTGGTGATGACGCTGCGCGGCTGCAGGACGGTGTCCTGGTAGGTGATCTTCTTTTCTTCGTCACCTTCGGCCAGGAACGCCATCTCGTTGCCGACGCGCTTTTCCAGCGTGCGGAAGCCCTGAACGGCCAGGGAGCCATTCGTGGTGCCCGAGAAGCGCAGCGCCATGTTCGCCGCCTTGATGGCGGTGTCGCACAGCGGCATGCCCTCGCCGGCGTTGCCGTCCATGGGGGCACGGCCGTTGAGGTCACCGAGCTGCTCGTACGCCTCCTGCACGTTGTACGCCACGCCCTTCGAGGCCAGGCCAGCCTTGGGCAGGAGCGGTCCCATGCGGTCGAACTTGTAGCCGACCTGCGTGTAGTCGCGCTCGATCGGGACCAGCTTCGGCATGGTCTTGCCGGGCGTCCACGTCTGCTCGGGAACGACGCCGCTCGCCATGGTCATGGCGTCCGGGGAGTCGTGACCCAGCGGGACGGCGACGACGTCCGTCTGCGTCCCCAGGTGGTCGGCGGCCAGGCGTCCCACGAGGTGTGCCAGCGTCTGGAACACCTCGAAGTCGGTGCGCGCCTCCCACGGCGGGTTCACGGCCTCGTCGAAGCAGTGCATGAAGGGGTGCATGTCCGTGGAGGACAGGTCGTGCTTCTCGTACCACGTGGCGGCGGGCAGCACGACGTCGGAGTGCAGCGTCGTCGAGGTGTTGCGGAAGTCCGCAACCCACATGAGGTCGAGCTTGCCGGGGTGGGCGTTGCGCCAGTTGACGGACGCGGGACGGTTGCCCTCTTCCAGCTCCTGCGCGTTGACCTCGTTACCGGTGCCCAGCATGTGACGCAGGAAGAACTCGGTGCCCTTCGCGGACGAGCCGAGCAGGTTCGTACGCCAGTTCGCGAGGATCTTCGGGACGTTGTGATGGGCGTCCGGGTCCTCGATCGCGAACTGGAGGCGACCCTCGCGCAGCTCCTGGGACACGTATTCCGCGGGGGCCATGCCGGCCTCGGCGGCCTCGCGGCCCAGCTGGGTCGAGCCCTTGGAGAACGTCGGGTAGCAGGGCATCCAGCCGCGCTGAACCGACTCGACGAGGGTGTCGACCAGCTGCTTGCCGTCCAGGTTCGAGGACTTGATCGGGTTTCCCATGGCCGAGGCCGCAGCACCGTCGTAGCGCCACTGGTCCGTGGTCATGTAGTACCAGCCGGTGGAGATCATCTGGCGCGGCGGGCGCGCCCAGTCCAGGGCGAAGGTGAAGGAGCCCCAACCCATGATCGGGCGGACCTTCTCCTGACCCACATAGTGGGCCCAGCCGCCACCGTTGCGGCCCTGGGTGCCACACATTTCCGTGAGCGCCAGGAACGTCCGGTACATCTGGTCGGAGTGGTAGTAGTGGTTCGTGCCGGCGCCCATGAGGATCATGGAACGGCCCTCGGTCTCCACCGCGTTCTGCGCGAACTCGCGGCCGATCTTGATGGCTGCGGCGGCGGGAACCGACGTGAACTCCTCCTGCCACGCAGGGGTGCCCGGCGTGGAGGCGTCCATGTAGTCGGTGGGCCACTCACCCGGCAGGCCCTCACGCTCGACGGCGTACTGGGCGAGCAGGATGTCGAACACGGTCGTCACGAGGCGACCGTTGACGCGGCGCGCGGGCACGCCACGCTTCACGTAGCCACCGCCGACCGAGGCCTGGCCGGGGGCCGCGGGCAGGTCGAAGCGCGGCAGGGCGATCAGGGCGGCTTCCCACTCGTCCGTGTCCATGATGGACATGACGGGCTCGACGCCATCCAGGTTGAGGTTCCAGTGGCCGGCGCCCTCCTCACCGAAGCGATCGGCGAGCGTGCCGCCCGGGTCCTTGACCGTGCCGTCGGCCTCGATGACGAGGGGACGGAACTGGTTGTTCTCGGTGCGCTCGGTCGTGCCTGCGGGCATCTTGGCGGCCGTCAGGAACTTGCCGGGGACCAGGGTCGTCGGGGCGACGCCCTCGTGGGCACCCTCGCCGACCTCGTTAATCTCCACCAGGAACGGGGAGTCGGTGTAGCGCTTCATGTAATCGAGGAACATGGGCTCGCGCTTGCCGACGTGGAATTCCTTGAGGATGACGTGACCCATGGCCTGCGCCAGGGCGCCGTCCGTGCCGGGCTGGACGCGCAACCAGTCGTCCGCGAACTTCGTGTTGTCCGCGAAGTCCGGGGACACGACGATGACCTTCTGACCGTGGTAGCGGGCCTCGGCCATGAAGTGAGCGTCGGGGGTACGGGTCAGCGGCAGGTTCGTGCCCCACATGATGAGGTACTGCGAGTTGAACCAGTCGCCGGCCTCGGGCACGTCGGTCTGGTCGCCGAAGACCTGCGGGGAGGCCGGCGGGAGGTCCGCGTACCAGTCGTAGAAGGACAGCATGGTGCCGCCGATGAGCTCGTGGAAGCGGGCGCCCGCACCGTAGGAGATCATCGACATGGCGGGGATGACCGAGAAGCCGGCGATGCGGTCGGGGCCGTACTGCTTGATCGTGTGCACGTAGGCGGCGGCGACGATCTCCATCGCCTCTTCCCACGACACGCGGACCATGCCGCCGCGGCCACGCTGCGACTTGTAGGCACGAGCCTTCTCCGGGTCCTCGACAACCGCGGCCCACGCGTCGACGGGATCCCCGAGGCGCTTCTTGGCCTCGCGGAACATGTCGAGTAGGACGCCGCGCACGTAGGGGTACTTGATACGGGTCGGCGAGTATTCGTACCACGAGAACGCCGCGCCACGCGGGCAGCCGCGGGGCTCGTACTCGGGCATGTCCGCGCCGGTGGTCGGGTAGTCAGTCTGCTGGGTTTCCCAGGTGATGACGCCGTCCTTGACGAAGATCTTCCACGAGCACGAGCCCGTGCAGTTCACGCCATGGGTGGAGCGCACGATCTTGTCGTAGCTCCAGCGGTCGCGGTAGAAGGAGTCGCCGTCGCGGCCGCCCTCAAGGAAGAGCTGGCGCGCGTCGGCGGACGCCTTGCCGCGACGCAGCCACGAGCCGAGCGCGAACAGGGTCGCGCCGGTCGCGGGCTTGACCTCGCCGCCGTAGGTCGGGAAGGTCATATCGGATTCGAGATTCGTCATGGGGTGCTCCTAAGAGTCGATTGACGAGGCAGTGGCAGGTCCGTCGGCACCACGCAGTGCCGGGTGGATCAGCCGGGGAACGGGGCGTTCTTGCGCGCGTACATGATCCAGCACAGGACCGCGCACAGGGCGCAGAAGATGGCGCAGCCCGCGAAGAAGACCGGGGCGCTGATAGCGGAAAGCGCGACGCCGACCAGGAAGGGGCCGAGGGACGCGATCGCCGCGGTGAAGCCGATGGCGCCGCCGGCCTGGCGGGCCGGCATGATCATCGGCATCTGCTTGAAGGTACCGGCGTTACCGAAGCCGGAGAACAGGAACATGGCGAGCATGAGGCCCAGGAAGATGTTGAAGTCCGTCTTGCCGGTGGGGTTGGTCAGGACCCAGGCGATGCCGCCCAGGGTGATTGTCATGCCGACGGCGGAGATGAAGGTCCAGATGGCACCGCCCATGCGGTCGCAGAAGATACCCCAGGACATGCGGATGAGCGAGCCGATGAGGGGGCCGAGGAACGCGTAGGTCGCGCCCTTGACGCCCAGGTTGAGGGTCGACTGGTCACCGAACTGGTTGTTGATCAGGAGGGCGAAGACGGCGGAGAAGCCGGAGAACAGACCGAAGGTCATGACGTAGAGGATGGTCATGTACCAGGTGTTGGGGTTGGAGAAGATGTCCAGCTGCTGCTTGAGGTTGGCCTTGACGGGCACGTCACGCAGCCAGATGAAGGCGAGGATCGCCGCGAGGATGCACCACGGAACGAAGAAGATCGCTGCGTTGTAGACCCAGATGCTCTCACCGACGTGGTCGCCGGCGACCTGCTGCTGGGGCGCCAGCCAGGTCAGACCGAAAAGACCAAAGCCCATCAACACAGGACCAACAAGCAGAATGACGGACATGCCGAGGTTACCGATGCCGCCCTGCAGGCCGAGGGCCGTGCCGACGAGGCGCTTGGGGAAGAAGTAGCCGGTCGAGGGCATGTAGCCGGAGAACGCGCCGCCGCCGATGCCACACATGAAGGCGAGGGTCAGGAGGACCCAGTAGGGGGTCGTGTTGTCCTGGACCGCGAAGAACCAGCCGGCCATGGGGATGATGCACAGCAGGGAGGTGATGCCCACGAGCTTGCGGGTGCCGATGAGCGGGGGCAGGAACATGTAGATGAGGCGCAGGATGCCGGCGGCGAGGCCGGGGAGGGCGGTCAGCCAGTACAGCTGCGACTTATCCAGGTTGAAGCCGAGAAGCGTCAGCTTCGGCGCGATCGCGCTGGGCAGGAACCACACGCAGAAGGCCAGGATCAGCGAGTAGGTCGTGATCCACAGCGTGCGCCACGCGAGCTTCGAGTCCCACTTGGACTCGTCGTTGGGGTTCCAGTCAGTGAGCAGGTAGCGGCTCTTCTTGGCCGCGGGTTCGGTCGCGCTCATGGCTCTCCTCGTGTCTGAAGGGAGTCCGGGCGCGGGCGTGCGCCGGACATTCTTTAACACGGAGGCTACCAAGCGAAATAACAGACCATTGACGCATCGTTTTGTGGCGTACGCCACCCTTGTAAAAACAAGGAAAACTAGGGTTTCCGCACAGATTCTCCGGGCACCCCAGGCCTCTATCGACCGCTGTTACAAAACACCGGTGTTACGCAATTAGCGGGGGCGTTACCCGCCAATACGGCTCATGGTGCGCGACGGGCGCGCAAAGGCATCGATATTGAGGCCGTGCGCGGCCGGTTTGCCCCACATGGCGTCGGCCCATCGAGCGGCGATCTGCGCGTCATCCCCGCCACCGCGCAGCAGGTCACGCAGCGAGGTTTCCTCCGTGGAAAACAGGCAGGAACGCACCATGCCGTCCGAGGTCAGGCGGGTACGATCACACGCCCCACAGAAGGGCTCGGACACGGAGGCAATGACGCCGAGCATCTTGGTCGGATCGCCGTCCACGATCCAGCGCCCCGCGGGCGAATGTGGGTCCTCGCGCTGCGCGGGGGTCAGCGTGTGGCGAGTCCCCATGATGTGCAGGATCTCGTCCGCCGTCAGGATGTTCTGACGATCCCACGTGTCCGGAGGGCCGATCGGCATCTGCTCGATAACGCGCAGCTCAATGCCCCGATCCAGGCAGTAGTCGACCAGGTCGGGCAGGTCGGCCTCGTTCATGCCGCGCAGCACCAGGGTGTTGACCTTGATCGGTGTCAGGCCCGCGCGCGCGGCGGCCTCGATCCCCTCGAGGACGTCATCGAGGCGGTCGCGGCGGGTGATCGCCGCGTAATGCTCACGATCCAGGGAATCCAGGGAAATGTTGACGCGATTCAGGCCCGCGTCCTTCAGGCCCTGGGCACGCTTGGCCAGGCCCAACGCGTTCGTCGTCAGCGCCAGGTCGGGCGTACGCCCCTCGTCGGTCACAAGCTGGGCACACTCCGCAATAATCGTCTCGAGGCCTCGGCGCAGCAGCGGCTCGCCGCCAGTAAAGCGGACCTGGCGGATACCCAGCTGCTCGACACCGATGCGAACGAGGCGCACAACCTCCGCGTCGCTCAAGGTCTCCTCGACCGGCAGCCAGTCCAGCCCCTCGGGCGGCATGCAGTAGGAGCAGCGCAGATTACAGCGATCCGTCAAGGAAACCCGCAGGTCACGGGCCACTCGGCCGAAGGTGTCGACGAGTCGCAACGGCGCGTCATGCGCGACCGCTCGGGTCGCGCGCGCGGCGGATACAAACTCGACTGACATGGCGACACCCTACCGCGTTTTACCTGGTGTTCGCCCCTCGAAAAACGCCGTGTGCCCCGAAACCGCGCCAAAACCTCGTCACCTGAGAGAAAGGGAACAATGGACAGCGGCAACGAAAACCTCTCAATCGGGATAGCGTGAACGTAACAGAGCCACCCGAGCGAGGAGCACCATGCGCGCCGTCGTCATGCACGAACCCGGCAACGTCACCGTCGAAGAGATGCCGATGCCCACCATCCTGGAACCAACGGACGCCATCATCAGGCTGGCGGCCACCTGCATCTGCGGCTCGGACCTGTGGCCCTACCGCGGCATGCAGCCCGTCCACGAGCAGCGCATGGGACACGAGTACGTCGGCACCGTCGTCGAGGTTGGCTCGGCCGTCACCACCGTGCGCCCCGGCGACTTCGTCGTCGGCTCCTTCTGCATCTCCTGCGGCGAGTGCGCGATCTGCCGCACCGGCTACCCTTCGCGCTGCGCGACCGCCGCAGCCCAGGGTGAGCCTTTCGTTGGCACGCGCGCCGGCGGCACCCAGGCCGAGTACGCGCGCATCCCCCTCGCGGACGGCACGCTGGTCAAGACCCCCGGCACGCCCACGCGCGAGCAGATTCCCTCGCTCCTGGCCGCCTCCGACGTGCTGGGCACCGGTTGGTTCGCCGCTGACGAGGCCGGGGCTGGTCCCGGCGCAACCATCGTCATCGTGGGTGACGGGGCTGTGGGCCTGGGCGCGATCATCGGCGCACGCCAGCAGGGTGCCTCGCGCATCATCGCCATGTCGCGCCACGCGGACCGCCAGGCCCTGGCTCGCGAGTTCGGTGCGACCGACATCGTTGAGGAGCGCGGCGAGGAGGGCATCGCCCGCATCAAGGAGATGACCGGCGGACTGGGTGCCGACGGCGTCGTGGAGGCTGTCGGCAACGAGGTGGCTTTCAACCAGGCGCTCGGCTGCGTGCGCCCCGGCGGTCACCTGTCGTTTGTGGGCGTGCCGCACGGCGTCTCCCTGGATATGAGCCGCATGTTCGCCGCCGAGGTGCACATGTTCGGCGGGCCCGCCCCCGTACGCAAGTACCTGCCGACCATGATCAACATGATTTACCGCGGTGAGATCAACCCTGGCGCCGTCTTTGACCTGTCGCTGCCGCTCGAGCGCGCAGCCGACGGCTATGCCGCCATGGACGAGCGCCGCGCCACGAAGGTCATGCTGACCGTCTGATCCTGTCGAGCTCTTCGCTTCCGGGCAGGCCCACGTCCGCGCGGGCCTGCCCGGGGGGAATACTGCGTTATAGGACACTGCGTGTTACTGGAAGGGTAACTTTTTGGCTTTCTGGTGCGGGAAAGTCGGTATTTTAGTTGGTTGGCACCAACTATGAGGATGGACAAATCGTGTTGCTAGCAGGGTGACTTTTCGGCTTTGTCGCGCGGGAAAGTCACTATTTTAGTTGGTCGCGCTTGCCTCGTTCCTGTGAATACTGCGGCATGCCCAACCGCCACCACGGCCCGCCCAAACGCCGATTGCCTATGATCTGGCACGCACACAACAACCACATGCCACCCCTGCACGCCCATCCGCGGCTCCACCACCGCGACTCGGCCACGCCAACGGGGGGTTTTACTACCATAGACACCCCGCCACGGCGTGTCGCCGGCGTGTCACACCCCTATGGTCGCAATTCCCCCCACGCACCCACCCACAACCGCCACTACGGCCCGTCCAAACGCCGATTGCCTATGACCTGGCACACACACAACAATCACACGCCACCCCTGCACGCCCGTCCGCGGCTCCGCCACCGCGACTCGGCCACGCCAACGGGGGTTTTACTACCATAGACGCCCCGCCACGGCGTGTCGCCGGCGTGTCACAGCCCTATGGTCGCAATTCCCCCCACGCACCCACCCACAACCGCCAACCACGCGCCCGAGCAACAACGCAGCACCCCGCACACCCCGCGCCACGCCCATGCACAACCTCACCACCGCAGCATTCGCAGACGCCACCTCGACACCACCCGCGCCTATCGGTGAACCCAAGCTGCGCGCATACCCATACGCGGACCCGCTGCCATCCGCCCCATGTCCAACCGCCACCGCAACGCCGCCCACGCCCACCACCGAACCCGAGCTGTAAGCGAGTGCCCAACCACGGCCTCGTCCCTCACATAATGGCCTTTACCTGCAACAATTAGCTATTGTATGCCGCTTGAAGAAATCAGACCGATTCAGTTTGTGCAAACTGCAACGAACAGAGAATTAACGACCTAGAATCTATGCATGAGCCCAACAGACGGGAGCATCGAGGCTCCCTCCCTCCTCCGTGCCGTTGAACGCGCACTCATACGAATTCCTCGCTCCAGCCACCACGGCCTCACGAAGACACCGACCGCAATACGGATTGCGGGCAGGACATACCTCGATCTGGCGCGGCTGGGGAACATTGCTGCCGTACAGGCGCCGGAGGTTGTACTCGCCGCGCGCCTATACCACCTCGCCTACACCCACCGCTCCATGGCCGTCACCGGTCAGTGCGCGCTATGGGCAACCGGCCGCGCCAGCGACCCGCCTGTCCCTCCCATTACCATCGCCACACCAAAGCCAACGCGCCCGATCAAGCTACCCGCGGTGACCATCGGATCTCACAGGTTCCCACCAGTCACAGTCAAACCCCGCCACGTCCATCTTTCGACGCACGTCGCCGATGCACGCGGGTTCCTGATCGAAAACCTCGAATCGGCGCAGGTTACCGTCGCGAGGACATCGAACAACCCACGAGCCGCATTCACACAGCTATGCATGATCGGCCACGTCTACACGCACTTTGACAACTTCCACCTTCCCGTGTCCCGCGGCAACGAGGAGGCCTGGAAGTTTTTGCTTGAGCGCGAACTGAAAGCGCTCGGAAATCGAGCGCACGGGCGAGCCCAGGCTCGCTGGATCATCGACCACGTGGATGCCGGATGCGCATCTCTCGGCGAGGCTCGACTGCTCTACGAGCTATGCGTCGCAGGCCTTACTGGCATGCAGACTCAGGTCGAGGTACATACGCACGGTCACCGCTACTTCATCGACTGCGCGTTCCTGGCGGAACGGATCGGCATAGAGTTCGACGGTCGCGCCAAATACGGAGAGACCCCTTCAAGTATTCATGCGTCGCTCGCCCGCGAGCGCGAGCGCCAACGGCACCTTGAAGCAGAGGGCTGGCACATCATCCGGGTCGGCTGGCGTGACCTCGAACACCCGGCTGAGCTCATCGCACAGATTCGCGCCGCGCTCGCCGCCCGCCAGGGGTGAGCGAGGCCCCAGCACAGCCGCCAACCCACACCAACGGGGGGTTTTACTACCATAGACACCCCGCCACGGCGTGTCGCCGGCGTGTCGCAGCCCTATGGTCGCAATTCCCCCCACGCGCCCACCCACAACCGCCAGCCACGCGCCTACAGCAGGCCCAGCCACGACCAAACACAGCCACCAACCCTCGCCAACGGGGGGTTTTACTACCATAGACACCCCGCCACGGCGTGTCGCCGGCGTGTCACACCCCTATGGTCGCAATTCCCCCCGCGCCCCCACCCACAACCGCCAACCACGCCACCACAGCAGGCCCAGCCACGACCACCCACAACCGCCAACCACACATCCACAGCAGGCCCAGCCACGACCAAACACAACCGCCAACCCACACCAACAGGGGGTTTTACTACCAAAGACGCCTCTCCACGGCGTGTCGCCGGCGTGTCGCAGCCCTATGGTCGCAATTCCCCCCACGCGCCCACCCACAACCGCCAGCCACGCCACCACAGCAGGCCCAACCACGACCGAACACAGCCGCCAACCCACGCGCCCACCCACAACCGCCAGCCACAACCGCCAGCCACGGCCTCGCCCCTGTAGATTTCGCGCCACGAACCTCCGGTTGCCACTGCGCACGCCTCGCGGAGGGCTCCCCCGCGCAGCATGGGTGCCTGGCCGCCCTGGCGACATTGGCTCCCTCTCAGGCACCCGCAGACTCGGCGCACCCCTACACTGGTGTCATGCATGATCCGACGCTGTCCACGATGGAGCACCGCGACCTGATTGAGGCGCTCGCGCTCAGCCATATTCTCCCGCACGACATGGTGCCCGCCGAGGAGTGCTTGGGGCGGCGCTTGGCCGTGGACCTGAGCGCGCGGATCCCGTTGCCGCCCTTTACGAACTCGGCGATGGACGGTTTTGCGCTGCGTCGGGCTGACCTGGAGGGTGAGGGGCCGTGGACGCTGCCGGTCGTGGCGGACGTTGCGGCGGGCGACACGCGCGAACACCACCTGGAGCCCGGCCAGGCGATGCGCATTATGACGGGCGCCGCGCTCCCCGAAGGCGCGGACACGGTCGTCAAGGTCGAGCACACGGATCACGCGCCCGGCATTGCTCAGGCACCCGCGACAGTCCAGATTCGCGTCGCCCCGAAGCTGGGTGCCAACGTGCGCATCGAGGGCGAGGCCATCGAGGCAGGGACCCCGGTCCTCAAGGCGGGCCACCTGCTGGACGGCACGGCCCTGGCGGCGGCGATCTCGGTGGGCCACGGGACGCTGCCTGTGTTACCGCGCCCGCGCGTCATCGTGGTCTCGACGGGGACGGAGCTCAAGCGGGCGGGCGAGGCCCTGGAGCGCGGCCAGATTCCTGACTCGAACGGCATCCTGTTGCGCGGCCTCGTGGAGGATGCGGGTGGCCGGGTGGTCGCTCACCTGCGCACGGGTGACACGCCGACCGAGCTCCGACGCGCGCTGGATGCTGCCCCCGACGCTGACCTCGTGATTACTGCGGGCGGCATCTCGGCCGGCGCCTTTGAGGTCGTGCGCCTGACGTTGGGCACGGACGCGGGCTTCCACCACGTGGCCCAGCAGCCGGGCGGCCCGCAGGGCGTGGGTTCGACGCCTGTGGGGTGCGAGGGCCGCGAGACCCCGATCATTTGCTTGCCGGGCAATCCGGTGTCCGTGTTTACGACCTTCCACATGTACGTCGCCGGCGCGCTGGCGGTCATGTCGGGCCTCGTGCTCCCCGAGCGCGGCGCGACCGTGCCGAGCGCGGTCATGGCCCGCGCGCGCGTGGGCTGGGATTCGCCGGAGGGGAAGACGCAGTTCATTCCGCTTCGTTTCGTCGACGAGGCCGTGGCTAACTCCCCGGGTCAGGCTCGCTCGCGTTGGGTGGAGCCCGTGCACGCGATGGGCTCGAAGTCGCATCTGGTGGCATCGCTGGCGCACGCGCAGGGCATTGGCGTGGTCGCACCGGAGTTCGCGGCGGTCGAGGAGGGCCAGGAGTTGGCCGTCGTGCAGCTGGTCGGCTGACGCGCGAGGACCGGGCTCAGGCGGGACCCGCTCCCGCACCCCGCAGGCCGCAACCAGCAGCCCACAGCCCCCAAGCGGCAGCCCACAAGCTGACACTCGCGCCGGTCGCCGCCCGGCCAGCGCCCCCAGCCCACAACCCGCAACCCCCAAGCGGCAGCCCACAACCGGCAGCCGCACCCCGCAGCCCCCAAGCGACAACCCACAACCAGCAGGCCACAAGCTGACACTCGCGCCGGTCGCCGCCCGGCCAGCGCCCCCAGCTCACAATCACAATCACACTCACCATCGGCACTCACCGGTGTCGCCCTAGTGAAAGGACAATCATGAAGTTCACGCATCTGAATGAGGAGGGCGCCGCCTACATGGTGGACGTGACCGCGAAGAGTCCGACGGTGCGTCAGGCGAGCGCGGTGTGCCGCGTGGATTGTTCGCCCGAGGTCATGCAGGCGCTGCGCGACGGCACGGTCCCGAAGGGTGACGTGCTGGCGGTGGCCCGCGTGGCGGGTATCGCGGCCGCGAAGCGCGTCCCCGAGCTGCTGCCCCTCGCGCACACGATCGGTGTGCACGGTTGCGCGGTGGACATCTCGCTGGAGGATGATCACGTGTCGATCCGCGCGACGGTGCGCACGGCTGACCGCACGGGCGTGGAGATGGAGGCGCTGACGTCGGTGACGGTCGCTGCCCTGGCGATTGTCGACATGGTGAAGGGTGTGGATCGTTCCGCCCGCATCACCGAGGCGAAAATCGTCGCGAAGTCGGGCGGCCGCAGCGGCGACTGGGTGCGCCCGGAGGACTGATCGGAGGCCACCGACGAGGCCTGGGCCGCCCGGGGCGTTCACGCTCGCCGGGCGGTCGCCTCGCATGAGGGCCCGCAGTGGCGGGAGAACGGTGGCGGGGGCGCACTGGCGGGCTCATGCAGCAGGCGACGCACGGTGGCGGGTCCGCAGCGGCGGAATCGCGGAGCGGCCCGCACGCAGGGGCGCGCTCACGCGCGCGGGTGGTCTCCGCCTGCGAGCTGGTCGAGGATGTGGGCGACGAGGGGGCCGATGACGGCGACGGCGTCGGTGACGCCGCCGCGGGAGCCGGGGGCGTTGACGACGAGCGCGCCCGCGTCAGATCGCGCCGTGACGCCGACGAGGCCTCGTGACAGGGCGGCGGAGGCGACGGTTGTTTCTCCGCGGCGGCGGATAGCGTCGGCGAGTCCGTCGATGCGGGTGGCCAGGAGGGGTTCGGTGGCTTCGGGGGTGACGTCGCGGGGTGCCAGTCCGGTGCCGCCGGTTGTGAACACGAGGCGGGCGCCCGAAGCGGCCGCGGAGGTGATCGCGGCGCGGATGGCGTCGATGTCGTCGGGGATGATGTGGACGGACGCGCTGACGCCGTGTTCGGCGAGGAGGCGCGCGGCGAGGGGGCCGGAGAGGTCCTCGGCGGTGCCCGCGTGGCAACGGTCGGAGACGGTGATGACGCGTGCGGGGATCATGTTAGTGGCGGGCGTTGCCGCGGCGGCGCGAGGATCGGCGCACGCGGATCCCGGAGGTCACGGGGTCGACGTCGCTGAACTGGCGCGGCGAGAGTTCGTAGTCGACGCGGCGCGCGGTCTCGGGTTCGAAGGCTTGCGGCAGCGGGCGCTGGGTGCGCGTGGTGGTGCGCTGCTGGGCGCGCTGGGGGAAGACGGGCGGCGCGGGCGGCACGGTCTCGGCCACGACCTCGACGACCTGAGGGGCCTCGACGACCTGAGGGGCCTCGACGACCTCGGGCTTGGCGTCGGTGCGCTTGGGCTGGGCGGGCGTGTAGATTCCGGCGGGCACGGTGGCGGTGGGGCGCACGTGCACGGGGCGGATCTGGGGCACGGACTTGGTGATGGGGCCGCGCGTGTTGCGGGGGGCGACGGCGGGCAGGAGGGGCGCGGCGCTGCGGTAGGGCGGCTGCGAGGCGGGCGCGTTCTCGGCTGCTTCGCCCGCGGCGATGTCGGCGGGGTCGTCGCCGTTGCCGGAGACGCGCTCGGAGAAGGGGCGTCCTGCGCGGCGCGGCAGCGGCGCGGCGGTGTCGGCGCGGTGGCTGGCGGGCGTTGCGGGGAGGAGCGCCTGTCCGGTGCCCGCGTCGTGCTTCGGGTAGGCGCGCTCGGGGGCTTCCTCCGGGGACGAGGCCTTGGCGGGCTTGTCCGCGCGCGCAGCCTTGGCGGGTGCGGGGGCGGGCAGGTCGCCGGGCTCGTGGACGGGCGCCTCGATGACGGGCATCTCGTTGGCGGCGCGACGGCCGAGGAAGAAGGAGCGCAGCTGCATGGCGGCTTCCTGGGCGAGGACGCCGCCGATGACCTCGGTGGGGTGGGGCATGCGGGCGTCGCGCAGGACGTCGCGCAGGGAGCCGGCTGCGCCGGCCTTGGGGTCCCAGGCGCCGAAGACGACGCGGTCGACGCGCGAGGCGAGGATGGCCCCGGCGCACATGGTGCAGGGTTCGAGGGTGACGATGAGCGTGCAGCCGCTCAGTCGCCACGTGCCTAGGGCGCGGGCGGCTTCTCGCAGGGCGACGATTTCGGCGTGACCAGTGGGGTCGTGGTGGGCTTCGCGGCAGTTCCAGCCTCGACCGATGATGCGACCGTCGGCGTCGACAACGACGGCTCCGACGGGGACGTCTCCCGTTTCACGGGCGCGATTTGCCAGGAAAAGGGCCTTGCCCATCGCTTCACGGTACTGCTCATTCACTGTCACCCTCCTAGCTTACCGGCCAAATCAACATTGGGGGAACCGGAGCTAACGGTGGGGCGCGAGTCGATTGTGCCACCTGAGTTTGACAGTTGGTCAGCCTGCGACCTGCAAAGACCGTCGCCGTTTCGCGCGGACCGGCCGGGGCCTCGTCCGTCGGTAACGGGGTGCGCGCCCGTATGCGAACGAGGTAGCCTATAACCATGCGCCTCCACGTAGCTCATCACCCCCTGATCGCCCACAAGCTCACCGTTCTGCGCGATCGCAACACGCCATCGGCGACGTTCCGCCAGCTCGTTGACGAGCTGGTCACCCTGCTCGCCTACGAGGCGACCCGCGAGGTCGCCGTGTCCGATACCCCAATCGAGACCCCCGTTGCTCCGACCACCGGCTTGACGCTGTCCGAGCCTCGCCCGATTGTTGTGCCCGTCCTGCGCGCGGGTCTGGGCATGCTCGAGGGCATGACCCGCCTGCTGCCCACCGCCGAGGTCGGCTTCCTGGGCATGCGTCGCGACGACGACACGCTGGAGATCGAGACCTACGCGAACCGACTGCCCGATGACCTGTCGGGTCGCCAGTGCTTCGTGCTCGACCCCATGCTGGCCACGGGCCACACGATGGTCGCCGCCACCAACTACCTGTTCGAGCGCGGCGCGAAGGACGTCACCTGCGTGTGCATCCTGGCTGCCCCCGAGGGAGTTGCCACGCTCGAGGCCGCGATTGGTGATCGCGCCGACGTAAACGTCGTCGTCGCCGCTGTCGACGAGTGTCTCAACGATAAGTCGTACATCGTGCCCGGCCTGGGCGATGCTGGCGATCGTCTGTACGGCATCGTCGACTGACGCCCGGTGGCTGCCGCGCGGGAGCGCCCGAGGGGGCGTGAGTGAGCGCGGGATTGACAAGAAAACCCGTGTGGGGGAGGGACGGAAGTCCCTCCCCCACACGGGTATATTCACAGGTCACGGGCCCACAATATACCGAATCGGCTATTTTTCACACGTCTTGCCTGGCAGGACACTCATATGACCTTGAGCACGAAGAGGTTCAAAGTCTCGAAATTTCAACTAGCTGCTTTCATGCTTGTCACATGGCACTCATTCAGACCAATCCCAAGCGCCGCAAGTATGGCGTCGCAGCACTCGCAGGTGTTCTCGGAGGCATCGTCTCCGCGATCGTGAAGTTCGGATGGGAGGTGCCACTGCCCCCGCGTACGCCCGTCCGCAACGCAACCAACCCGCCGCAGCAGCTCCTCCAGCAGCTCGGCGTCCCGGAGAGCGTCACTCACCTGAGCTACACCTACAACGGCAATGAAGGCCTCCCCTGGATCTCCTTCATCGTCCACTTCGCCTTCGCCATCAGCTTCGCAGTCATCTACTGTGTGCTCGCCGAGCGCTTCCCCCAGATCAAGCTCTGGCAGGGTGCCGCCTTCGGCATCGTCGTCTACGTGGGCTTCCACGTCATCCTCATGCCGCTCATGGGCACCGTCCCCGCGCCGTGGGACCAGCCCTTTGCGGAACACTTCTCTGAGCTCTTCGGCCACATCATCTGGCTGTGGGTCATTGAAATCTTCCGCCGCGACCTGCGCAACCGCATCACCCACGAGCCGGACGCCGAGTTCCCCCTCGAAACGCGCACCAACTGATTCGCCCCGCAACTCGCGGCACAACAAACGGGTGGGCCCCGGAACCTCACGGTTCCGGGGCCCACCCGCATCAGTGCTCAGCCTTCGCGCGACCAGCCCGTCGGATCACCGGCGGTCCACCCGCCGCGCCCTCGCGACAGAACGCGCCCCGGCCTCGTCAATGAATCAGAACGCCGGGATGACCGAGCCGTCGGGCCAGGTCTGCTCGATGTACTGCTTGACCTCATCAGAGTGCAGGAGCTGCTCCAGCTTGGCGATGGTCTCCGCCTTGGCAGAGCCGTTCTTCCACACGAGGACGTTCACGGCCGGATTGTCGACCGGGGACTCGACGACGAGCGCGTCGGAGGAGATGGACTTGCCGCCCTCCTGGGCGAAGTTGCCGTTGATGACCGCGTAGTCGTAGTCATCGAGCGAGCGGACCAGCTGCGGGCCATCAACCTCGGTGAAGGTGAAGTTCTTCAGCTTGGTGACGGTGTTGATGTTGACGTCGCCGTCGCCTTCGGGGATCTCAACGAGACCCTGCGTGGCCAGCAGCTCCAGAGCGCGCGCCTGGTTCGACGTGTCGGAGATGATGCCGATCGTGCCGCCATCGGGCAGCTCGTCGAGCGACTGGTGCTTGTTGGAGAAGATGCCGAGCGGCTCCAGGTGGATGCCCGCTCCCGCCTCGAAGTCATAGCCTTCCTGCTTCTCAGCGTTCTCCAGGTAGGGGACGGTCTGGTAGAAGTTGGCGTCGAGCTCATTTTCGTTCAGCGCCTTGTTGGGCTGGACGTAGTCGGTGTACTCGACGACCTCGATCTTGATGCCCGCATCCGCGGCCAGGTTGTCGTTAATGTAGTTCAGGATCTTCGCGTGCGGCGAGGGGGTCGCGCCGACCTTCAGGGTATTGACGTCGGAGGGGGTGGAGGAGGTGGAGCCGCCGGAGCAGGCCGCCAGGCCCAGGGAGGCAACGGCCGCCAGCGCGAGGGCCGCGACAGAGCGATGACGCATAGTGGTTCTCTTTTCTGTGTGTCGATGGGATGGGACGAGGCCGGGGTGGCCTCAGGTAGATGAGATGGTGTCCGCGGTTTCTCAGCTTCTCAGCGCGCGCGGTGGTCGAGACGACGCGAGATGAGGTCGCCGATCAGCTGGATGACCTGGACGATCACGATGATCGCGACGACGGTCGAGATCATGACGTCGTCCTGCCATCGGTTGTAGCCGTAGTTGATAGCCATCTGGCCCAGTCCGCCGCCGCCGACGGCACCCGCCATCGCGGAGTAGCCGATGAGGGTGATCGCCAGGGTCGTGATGGACTGGACGAGGGCGGGCATGGCCTCGCGAATGAGGACTCCCCAGCGGATCTGACGGTTCGAGGCACCCATCATCTGGGCGGCCTCGACCTTGCCGGGGTCAACAGCCAGGAGGTTCGTCTCCACGAGTCGCGCGAAGAATGGCGCAGAGAGGATAACGAGCGGCACGACGGTGGCCAGCGAGCCCGTGGACTTGCCGACGATCGCCCTCGTGACCGGGATCAGCATAATAATGCCGATGATGAAGGGCAAGGAGCGCACGATGTTGACGACGAAGGACACGGCCTGGTAGACACCCTTATTGGGGGTCAGGCCACCCTTGCCGGTCTGGACCAGGACGAGGCCCAGCAGCGTTCCGATGACGACCGCGAAAACGGTGGACAGGCCCGTCATCATGAGGGTCTCGAAGATCGCGGGAACGAACTTCTGGGTCAGTGCCGGGTTGTCGAACCACGTCGGGTCGCCCTTGCCTGTGGGCACGAGCGCCTGCGCGGCGGCCTGCGCGGTCGCACTCGCGAGATGTGCGGTGATCATTGGTCCCTCACTTCCGCGTGGACGTTGTTCTTGCGCAACTGCTCGATGATCTTGTCAGCGTGGTACGCGGGGACGGTCAGGGCCAGGCGACCGACCTGCACGGATCCGAGGGATTCGAAGGTTCCCGCGGTCACGTCCGCGCCCATGGACGAGGCCAGGTGCAGCACGGTCGCACCCGTGGGCACACCCGGGTGCGAGGTGAAGACGACGTCGAGGAGGACGCTGTCCTTCCAGCGACCGTCAAGGGTGGCAGCACCCCCGGCGGTCGACCCCGATTCAACGAGCGGCATGGGAACCAGCTCGCGAGCAAGCGGGGTCCCCGAGTCGGCGACGACCTCTTCGAGGGTGCCGGTCTGCAGGACCTGGCCGTGGCCGAGAAGAGTCACGGAGTCGCAGATCTCTCGCACGACGGACATCTCGTGGGTGATGATGACGACGGTGACGCCGGCGACATCGCGGATCTCGCGCAGCAGCGAGAGGACCTGCGCGGTGGACTCGGTGTCAAGCGCGCTGGTCGGCTCGTCGCACAGGAGCACGGCGGGCTCATCGGCCAGGGCGCGGGCGATGCCGACGCGCTGACGCTGACCGCCGGACAGCTGGGACGGGTAGGAGTCGCCGCGGCCCTCAAGGCCGACGAGCGCGAGGAGTTCCTCGACGCGCGCGCGGCGCTGTGCAGCGGGGACGCCCGCCAGCTTGAGGGGGTAGCCGATGTTCTCGGCGGCGGTGCGCGCGTCCAGAAGGTTCGCGGCCTGGAACACCATGCCGATACGGCGACGCGCGGCACGCAGTGGCTTGCCGGACAGGGCGGCCAGGTCGTGGCCGTCGACGACGATGTGTCCCTCGGTGGGTTTCTCGAGGGCTGTCAAACACCGGATGAGGGTGGACTTGCCTGCGCCGGATCGACCGACGATGCCGTGGATCGAGCCACGGTCAACGTGCAGGTTCACCCCATCGAGGGCGACGACTTGGCCGCCGTTTTTCACGGGGTAGACCTTAGACACCCCGGTGAGGTCAATCATGAGCTTCTCCGTTACTGGGCCGTTCGGCCCGCACAATCAGCATATGGGGGCGCCACGCGGGCGCGCTCGGCATGCCGTTACAAAACTCCGTATCGTGGCTAAACCCTCACTGATCGGCCCACATGCCGGTTCCGCCTCCCCGAACGCCGGTGCCCGGGACGCCCCGGCCTCGCCCCGGCCACCAGGTCCCAGCGATGCGGAGCCTCGCCCTCTCCAAAAGTCGCACGTAATTTGGGTACCCTCACTTTTCTTAGCATCCGAGAAAACGTTGCAATTCCAACGATCCGATTTCAAAACTTGAAATAGTCACGAGGGAATTACGTGCGACATTTTGGGGTAACCACCTCATGAACCCCGGCCACCAGGTCCCAACGATACGGAGTCTCGCCCCACCTCAACCCAGCCCCAACCTCGCCCTCTCCAAAAGTCGCACGTAATTTGGGTACCCTCACTTTTCTTAGGATCCCAGAAAACGTTGCAATTCCAACGATCCGATTTCAAAACTTGAAATAGCCACAGGGGAATTACGTGCGACATTTTGGGGTAACCAACCACGGAGGGTACGACGTCACCGAGAGACCGATCCGCCCGGAACGCCCCGGAACGCCCCGGAACGCCCCGACGAGGCTCACGCCACCGCGATGCCCACGAGCGCCGCACCCCAGGACGCCGCCCACGTGCCCAGCGCGAGGACCAGCGCTCGGCCGCGAAACCCGTCACCCCACAGCGTCACCGCGTCCAGGACCGCCGTCGAAAACGTTGTGAAACCACCCAAAAAGCCGGTGGACACGATCGGCATGGCGGCCGCGGGCACCAGCTGCGTCGCCACGCCAGCCAGGAAGCAACCAACAACGTTGACGACGAGGATGCCGAGCTTCGCCGCCGCAGGCTCGCCCCACGACGACACGGCGCGCTGCACAAAACGATCCAGCCCGAAGCGCGCGCACGCGCCCACACCGCCCGCCAGCGCCACGCCGAAGAACACGATGCCACTCACGCTTCCTCACCTCCGCGCGCGCCGCCCACCGGCGGACACACCCACTCCCCCACGCGTACACCCGCCCACGCGCACGCTGCACCCAGGGCGAGGAGACCCAGGGATTGGGCCACGGCCTCGGCAATACCGTTGAGCGAGACGTACCCCGCCGACGCCACAATATACGTCCCGTACGTCGTGAACGCGCCCGCAAAACCGGTGCCAATCAGCAGTTTCAGGGCCTTAAGGCTGGCCGTATTCCCGTCGCCGCGCGCGAGTCGGCCGGTCACCCACGCGGCCAGCACGCCCAGTAGGAACGCGCCCACGAGGTTGACCGTCAGCGTCGACCAGGGCAGGAAGAGGCCGCGCACGGGGGAGGCCTTCGCCGCCTCGTCCAGGCCCGCGCGCGCAGCCGTGCCCGCGACGCCGCCCACGAAAACCGCCAGCCAGTCGGGGATCCACTTGTTTGCCATGCCTCCCACTGTACGCGTCCCGCGGCACGAGGCCCGGGCATGTTCCACGCATGACGCACAGCCGGGCGCAGCACCCTCAGCCGACGAAGGACAGCACGAGGCCAGGGCAGCTCCCGCTCATCTCGCGCAGCCGGGCGCAGCGCCTCTCAGCCGACGAAGGGCAGCACGAGGCCCGGGCAGCTCCCGCTCATCTCGCGCAGCCGGGCATCGGGCTCGGCGGGCAGCACGAGGCCAGGGCAGCTCCCGCTCATCTCGCACAGCCGGGCGCAGCGCCTCTCAGCCGACGACGGACTCGGCGAGCTGTCGCGCAACGGCCCTCGCGCACGCCGCCGGAAGGGAGGGCAGCCACTGCTGGGGAGAGCCGCTGCTGGGGAGAGCCGCCGACAGCAAGACTGGCCCCGCCCCGTCCTCACTCGCGCGCGGGGGTGGATCCCGGGAGGCGGCCATGGCCTCGTACACTGGGCGCATGACGAACACCGGACGATTCGCCCCCTCCCCCACAGGCGATTTCCACTTGGGGAACCTGCGCACCGCGATCCTCGCGTGGGCGTGGGCGCGCACGACCGGGCGGCGTTTCGTCCTGCGCATCGAGGACATCGACCGGGAGCGCGCGGGGTCGGCGCAGCGCCAGATCGAGGACCTGGAGGCCATCGGCATCGACTGGGACGGCGAGCCCCTCATCCAGACCGAGCGGGCCGACGCGCACGAGGCCGCCCTAGCGTCGCTGGCCGCGCGAGGCCTCATCTTCGAGTGCTACTGCACCCGCCGCGACATCCGCGAGGCCGCCTCCGCCCCGCACGTGCCGCCCGGCCACTACCCGGGCACGTGCCTTGGTCTGACCGAGGAGGAGCGCGCCCGCAAGCGCGAGGAGCTCGCCGCGTTGGGCCGCGAGCCCGCCCTACGTCTAGCCGCGCCCTCGCCCGAGTGGACCGTGTTCGACGAGCTGCACGGCTCCTACACCGGGGCTGTCGACCACTTCGTCGTGCGCCGCGCGGACGGCGTGCCCGCCTACAACCTGGCGGCCGTCATCGACGACGCGTTCCAGGGCGTCGACCAGGTTGTGCGCGGTTTCGACCTGCTCTCCCAGGCGCCTGCCCAAGCTCAGCTCGCCCACCTGCTGGGTGCGCCCGTCCCCGTTTATGCGCACGTGCCGCTCGCGCTGGCCTCGTCGGGTGCTCGCCTGGCCAAGCGCGACGGCGCGGTCACGCTGGCCGATTTACGAGGCCTGGGCTGGTCCACGGCGGACGTCGTTTCGTTTATCGGTTCCTCGCTCGGTGTGCCCGGGGCGCGTTGCGCCGCCGACATTGCGGATGCGCTGGGGATTTCCGGGCTGCGCTCGCTGCCCACCGACCCGTGGGTCGTGACACCGCCGAACGCGTAGCGACGGGCAGCGGGCAACGGGCAGCGAACAGCGGGCGGCGACCATCGGGCGGCGGGCGGCGAAGGGGTCCGTCGGGGCGCGTGACTGGGTGATCAATCTTGTTGTGTTGCTGGGGTAAGCCCCTGATGCGGCGGATAGGTGTGATGAGCTCGGGTGCGATCGACGCGGGGTGGCGCCATCGCCCACAGGGATGGCGGCATCATCCACGGGGGTGGCAGGATCGGCCGGACACGTGGATGCCTGGGCCCCTTCACTGCGCAGGTTAACCCCACAGGTGGTAGTCCAGGCGGGCCGCCCACACTGCCACCAATAGGGCCCAGCTGCGCAGGAACGGGTTACCACTACCAGCAAAGGGGCCCACGCGCACAGTCCCGGATAGGTGGATACCCGGGTCCTTCATGCGCAGGTTAACCCCACAGGTGGTAGTCCAGGCGGGCCGCCCACACTG
>QFCH01001955.1_pt1 | contig 24464 bp, 16 predicted proteins | sample 5346071 | NCBI WGS metagenome assembly QFCH01 (sample SAMN09062255, study PRJNA434731) | Human gut metagenome, whole genome shotgun sequencing project. | isolation source: stool timepoint B chromium assembly | host: Homo sapiens | collected 2015
TCTGTCCCCAGATGGTCAATCACCGCACCATGATATTGTTCAGAGGAGCCTCTGCTTTTTCTCCACTGGAAATACAAAATACTGTCTGAACCGCAGGCTACAGCCTGTATGGATGTAAGCCGGTGCATTCCGGGACGTTTCTGCCGGTTAGCCGGATGCCAGTTCACAATACTTGGCACACTTTCCATCAGAAGATAGGGCTGATCCGGCTTTAAGGAACGCATAACCGCATGTTCAAATGCTGTATGTAAAAACGTGTCTGTCAGTGTTTCTTTATCATTTCCCCACGCTGGATAGCTGTCCCAGGATATTATATCCAGATCAGGGGCCATCTCATGATAATCCAGACCTTTATATACATGCATAAAGTTGGTTGTTATCGGAATATCCGGTGTAATCTCCCGCAAAATCTTAATTTCAGACTTCATGTAATCGTTCATATTCCATGTCGTAAAACGTTTCCAGTCCAGATTTAAGCCATGAATACTGCCTTCGCCTCTGGGGGTTGGCGGATCAATCTGATCAAAATCAGAGAATCTGTGGCTCCAGAAAGTTGTCCACCACTGCTGATTCAGACGATCAATGGTTTTATATTTTCGTTTCAGCCATGAACGAAAGCGCTCTACACATAGAGGACAGTAACATACCCCGCCCAATTCATTGGACACATGCCATAAAATAACCGCAGGATGGCTGCCATAGCGTCTGGCCAGAAGTTCATCCATCTGCGCCACCTTCTGACGATAAACAGGTGAGCTCATACAGTGGTTATGACGAAGACCATGGGTATTTCGTACGCCCATTTCATTGACCCGCATCACCTCAGGATATTTTAAATCCATCCACACCGGGCGGGCACCTGAAGGCGTAGCCAGAATCACATAAATCCCATTTTCATATAAACGGTCAATGATCTTATCCAGCCATTCAAAATAATACGCTCCCTCCCTGGGTTCATAAACTGACCATGAAAACACGCCCAAGGTCACCGTATTGACGCCGGCTTTTTTCATATATTCTATATCTTTTTCTAGAATATCCGGACGGTCCAGCCACTGCTCCGGATTATAGTCGCCGCCGTGAAGAAGTCTGCCAGACAGCCGCTGCAGACGTTTTTCGCGCTGGGAAATTATGTCTTTCATATACCTGCTCCTTTCCTGATGTATAAACGATCATTGATTTTTACAGATCAAAACATCATTTCCGGGCACCGGACATTTTCCGGTTAAAACATTTCCTGTTAAAAGGTCTGTAACCTTCTGATCTCCAAAATCCACAAAGCCTTCTTCCGATGAATGATTAATGGCAAAAATCACGGAATCAGTTTCTTTTTCCCTGCAGGTCAGCTCCATCTGAGGGGAAGACGGGTAAATGGGTGAAATTCCCAGATTTCTGCAAATATGATCTGTCATTTCCGAAAGGAAATCATCATCAGGGAGCGTACCTACATAGTAAGCACGGCCTTTTCCAAAATCATTGACAGTGACACATGGCTCGCCCTTATAAAAATCCTGTCCAAAAACTGCCAATGTACGGGCACTGTCGGTTCGGATGCGGTCACAAAGGAAGCTGCATGTCCTTACAGTCCCGCCACCAACCGGACAGATTTCATTGGTTTCCCCGGCAAACAAAGCATCGGTTTCCTCAACCCAAAGGCCAAAGACATCCTTGAGTGGTCCGGGATAAGCACCGAAAACACAGCGGTCATTTTCATCTGCAACACCGGTCATCACGGAAGCCACCAGCGTGCCGCCCTGAGCTACAAACGCATGGATATGATCTGACAGATGATCTTTCATCATATAGGCCATAGGCGCCACAATCAAATCATAACCTTTAAGGTCGCTGCTAAAGGGCAGTATATCCACAGGAATATTTTTGTCATAAAAAGGCTTGTAAAATTTTCTGACAGTTTCCAGATAATCCATATCCTTGCTGGGCCCGCTGGAATTTTCCAATGCCCACCAGTTATTCCAGTCAAACAAAATCCCCACGCTGGCCTTTGTCTTTGCACCAATAAACACATCGCCCAGCTTTTTAAGTTCAGCGCCCAGTTTCTTACATTCTCCAAAAACTCTTGTATCTGATCTTCCGCTGTGAGCAATGACGGCACCGTGGAATTTTTCCTGTCCGGCCACAGATTGTCTTAACTGGAAAAACAGACATGTATCTGCCCCGTGAGCCAGTGCCTGATAGCTGAGTCTTCGAACTTCGCCGGGACGTTTTAATTTATTATAAGGCTGCCAGTTCTGCTGGTTGGGAGACTGCTCGGTCAGCATAAAGGACTGTCCGCCCTTTAATCCCCGCATCAAATCCAGCTTTAATGCCACAAGACTGGGTTCATGAACCGGCGCAGGATAATTATCCCAGCCAAGAATATCCATATGCCGGGTCAGTTCAAACTGATCCAGTTTTTTAATATAGCCGGACATATTGGTCTGAACCGGAATATCCGGACAATATTTTTTCAGAACCTTGTACTCATTTAAAAAGCATTCCACCGTAGAATCTGTGACAAAGCGCTGATAATCCAGCTGGATTGTAGGATTAAACCTGTAATCGTCATTTAACTCTGTGGGCAGCATAATTTCCTCAAAACTGTAAACGGTCCTTCCCCAGAAGGATGTATGCCAGCGATCATTAAGATTTTCAATCGTTTTATAGCGCTGTCTCAGCCATTTTCGGAATTTGGCCTGACAGTTGTCACAATAGCAGTACGTGCCATATTCATTGGAAACATGCCATATGGCCAAAGCCGGATGATCTTTGTAACGCTTTGCCATCGCCTCCGCGATCGCCGCTGCCCGCTCTCTGTATTTTAAACTGTTATAACAGAAAAACACACGCATCCCATGCGTTCGTTTACGTCCTGCGATATCCACAGGAAGGACCTCCGGATATCTGGCCGAAAGCCAGGCCGGCTGTGCGGTTGTCGGCGTTGCCAGACATACTTTAAGGCCATTTTCGGCAAATTTGTCCATCAAATGGTCAAGCCACTCAAAATCATAAATTCCTTCATCCGGTTCCAGCTTTGCCCAGGAAAAAACCGGAAGGGTTACAAGATTAATCCCTGCCTCCCGAAACAGGCGCATATCTTCATCGATTGTCGCCTCATCCCACTGGTCCGGGTTATAGTCTCCGCCGTAATAAATTCGATCAGCCCACTGCTTCATTGCTGTATCCCCCTTTGATTATCCGTTTATCTCTCGCATTTTAATATTCTGTCACCCGTACAGCATATACATTTATATGCCATACAAAACCGGAGCTGCCACCATTCCCGTAGGCCGCATCTGCATATGGGTGGACTGCCCGTCATGAACCCGCCATGTCAGCGTATTCGCGGTTTCAATTTCAATGGTATTCACACCTGGTTTTAAATAACCGGTCACATGAAGTCTGTATGGACTGCCCAGCATCACGCCAGCCGTCTGACCGTTGATCCGCACCGTTGCGGCATCCGTGAGTCCAGGAAATGCCATTACAAGATTTTGTCCGTTTTTCTCTGCATCGGTCAGTTTATCTGTATCCATATTCCATTTTGTACTGTAAAGAATGGTTCCCGAAAAGCGGGGCCAGCCATCCGGCCCGTTGACGGATCTAAGATCACGGCCAAAGACGCCGGTTTTTACAACTGTGAACCCATCCTCCACGCCGGTTTCCTTAAGCGCAAGCGTCCATGGTCCTTCCAGTTTATAAGCGTGTTCATTTTCTTCATAAATATCATCCCCAGAATTCACGGTACTGCAAATATTTGCAGCGCTGTCATGATTCCCGGAACTGTAAATATAAACTGCAGATTCTCCCGCCTCAAGGCTGACATCCAGTGCACCGTCCTTAAATACGGCCGGGCAGAGCCGGTTATCGATGGCATCGTATTGAACGAAATAGCCATCCCGGATGTCTTTCTCCGCCGCAGACAAAGCCGCATGGACTTTAACCGGCCGGCTGGGATGTTCATTGAAAAACATATACACACAGCCATCCGAATGTTCATAGGCACAGGCTCTTAAGTCCGCCCTGCTGCCGCTGACCAGATCAATTCTGATCTGCAGACCGGAAGAAAGACGCTCTGTCACATCCGCCAGTTCACAGTCCTGAACAAGTCGGGTCATTGCTTTTAAATCCTCCAAAGCTACCGTCTCATCCAGACATTTTTCAGGATAATGATCTAAAAACAGCACCGGAAATCCTGCCCTGTGGGCCCGTACAATAAAATCAGAGACCGGTCTGGTCACATGCGTACATCCGGGTATAATCAGACAGCTGTACGTCTGAGGGCCAATTTTCATCTGACTGTCCTCAAATACTGCAAAATCCTGAGAAAGAAGATCACTCCACACCACATCACAATCCTGCTGCCTTTCCATTAAAAGCCGTACCGGCTTCTGAAACAGCTGAGTTGTTCCGCACCATTCGGCCTCCCCGTGATAAAGAACCGCCGCTGTAGTCAGCATCCGGCCGCCGTTCATAAGATGACACATCCGATTCATATACTGCATAAGCCGAATAAAATAAGGATACTGGGGATTATTACCTCTGGCATAAAAATGGGGCGGGCAGTCTCTGTCCGGAAATTTAGGTGAAAAAGCATGGGGGACAAACGTATTGATACCACGAACAAGCATATGATCTGTCAGCCATTTCATCAGCCATGTTCCCTCTGCCCAGCCAAAAGAGCCAAAAATTTCGCACAGCGCCCGGCCGGCCTTTTTTGCATCCAGATGCGCCAGTGAACTGCCCAGCTTTGCCAGACCGAAATGGAAAAATTCTCCGTCCCGATCAGAAGCAATCCACTGATGGTCACAATGTTTAAAGCCCGGAATAATCTGCAGATGAACCACATCGATGCCTGCCATATCCATTCCTTTTTCGGCCCTGAAATAATGAGCAGCGCTGCAGCCCAGCCTTGCATGGGCATTGTCATCCTCAATAATATGACCAATATATTCCACACCATGGTTATGGCACCAGTCACCCAGCTGGGTCGAAAAGCACTGACCCACGAGCTGTGATACACAATCCATGTAGTCTTCCCGAAGGGCTCCTGTACAGTCGCCCCCATCATACCATAAAGAAATCAGTTTTGAACCAAAGTCTTCTCCCCAACGTTTTTTCAGTCGTTCTTCAAGCTCCAGGCTCCATGGCAGCCGTACATCTTTTTTACCAAGACACTGGTCAAAATCATATCCCGGGACATTGCCAAGTTCTGGTTCATCAGAAAAGAACCCGGCAAATGTTTTGCCGAAATCCTCTTTATATCTGGCATAATGAGGTTCATAAACCTGATCCAAAAGTACTTTCACGGAGTCTGTATCCATCAGATTCATGTAATGTGCACGGCCCCCGCCGTTTTGGGTGGTAAACAAAACAAACAGCCGCCAATACCCGTCTGGAATATCCAGATACACCACACCTTCACACACATTTTCAGTCACATCTATAGCCTGCAAAACATTGATATCCGACTGATCCGGATCCGGTTTCGGACAAATATAAACGCCAAGAAGTCTTCCATCATCGCCCAGAAAGTTTTCAATTAAAACTGCGCCATCCTTTAAGGGCCCGCACAGATCCATATGACGCTGGGCCAGATAAACTTTCGCCTTTTCAGGTTGTTTTTCAAAGCCCCCGGCTGCATGTCCTGTTGGAAATTTATCATCATCCAGAAGCCACACACGCATTTTCCTTTTTCTGGCTTCATCCATGATCATATCCATATCGGACCACCATTTTTCTCCCATAAAATCCGGGTGTGGTCTGGATTCCACACAAAACTCACGGATACCGCATTCCTCTATTTTATCGATTTCTTCCCGAAGCACATCATGAGATTCGCCATGAAGCCAGAAAAACGGCAGAATATAACTGCCCCCCTGACCGTTAAGGACCTCATTTAATCGTTTCACAAAATCCCTCCTCATTTACAATACTGCCCATCCGTTTCATATAGGATGATCTGCCCTACACGCTCCCACCTGATCCATCCCATGGCTTTGAAGCTGCCACAGTAATGGTACGCCACTCGCCGTACAGACTGGTAGCATCCCCATCCCGGTTAGGCCGGGTTGCACAGTAAAAATGATACAGTACACCGTCTTTATAAAATATAGATGCTTTATGGGCATGATTTTCATCAATCTCCCCCGGATTGCCGTGAGGCAGCAGGGGCACTTTTGCCTTTTCCCATATCATCAGATCATCAGAAACAGCCAGCCCTTCCTGAGCATGACCATTTTCGTAGCCAAAATAGAAATTGATCCACTTTTTCTCCCGGTCATCCCACACAATATAAGGATCTGACACAAATCGTCCGTCCCAGTTCCCAGGCGTTACCCTCAAAAGCGGACGACTTTTCGCAGTGCTCCCTTCAATGTCCGGTAAAATACGCTGCCAGTGAATCAGATCTTTTGAACAAGCGGCGCCTGTCTGTTCGATCCAACGGGGCTGTTTGTCTTTTGCATTATAAAACATATACCAAAGGTCATCCTTTTTGACGATGCACGCCTTATATAGTCCGCCCTGCTCCCAGTCGCCCCCGTCTTCGCATGTTAAAACAGGCGCCTCCAGGCGATGCCATTTTTTTAAATCCTCGTCCACACACCAGGCCAGACCGATGGCAGCCGCCCCTTCTTCATAGCCCGGATTTGGATAAGCATGATAGGCCATCCAGTATTTGCCCTCAATCTTTTTCAGCCTGGGCATATCATACAGATGGTCACTTTCTTTAATCATCCATGTTCCGGCCACACTTTTTCCATCCCAGCGCTGACTGTCCGGATCTCTTTTTAAAATTATCGCCTCATGCGTCCAGTGAAGCAGATCATCGCTGACTGCCAATGCCGTCTGATAGCCAATCCCGTCAAAACCGGTGTACATCATATAATAACGTCCCCCATGGCTGAAAACAAAAGGTATATCCACACCTTTTTCATCAAAAGCGCCCTTATGGCCGGAGCCAGACAATACCGCCTGTCCATACTTATATGGCGTACAATACTTTTGAATATTCATTATTTTTCCTCACATAATTATACAAATTATTGATGAATCCCAGCTCAAAGATGCATCAACATATTGTTATTATTGTATTTTATATATACTATTTTAACAATTATCCCTCCATTGAAAATGGTACTCTCTTCATATTTTATAGGAAATTATGAATACCTGAGCATCAGCAGCCAGTCCGTATGACTAAAATCACCGACAGGTGGTGTAAATGTCACAGGAAAATCACCGGCTGCCACAATACCGCCATAGCTTTGAACCCCACTTTCCGGATCCATCCACCATACTGCCACCTGTTTTTTGTTTTGCCGCAAATCCAGCTTTATTGTAATCGGCAGCCCCTCATATGTATAGCCCAAAACATAGTCTCCCACGGCAAAAGCCATAATTCTTTGGGTTTTATCCGCATCCTTCCATGCCGACGGCCCCCGGAGTAAGTCTTCACACGGCCTGCACACCGAGGCCACGTAATTCGCCGGATCGAGGCCCGCCCCAACCGCCTGCCGGGTCACCCGATCCAGCAGCGTCCGCATCAGGTTCGCCATATGGCAAAGCGCTCCGGCTCCAGGTGCATGAAGCGCATCCTTCCACGGATATCGGACAAAAAAGGCACCGTCTCCCCTTCCGGGATAAAACTGCATGATCGAATTATGTCCATAGGTAAAGCCTGCCCCGCCGGCTAAAACCGACCACCATCCGTAACGGCGAACCTGCTGGGGCGTCCAGTAAGGTTCCGAAGCCACATGAAGCCCCTGGGGAATATGCTCATAAGATGGCTCTCCGTCCAAAACAGGCTTCACCGGCACCTGTGCCATGGCATCCCTGACATAACGCCAGTTATCCTCTCCATAATACCTGCCGGCTCCGGTGTCATCCCAACAGTCCAGAGACTGCTGATCATATCTTCGGTGCCCGGATTGAAACATATGAAAATCCAGCCAGTCTTCTTCCGGAAAAAAATCCAGAGATGATGTGCGGCCAAAAGGATGATAGGATATCAATTGTCCCTTTGTATTTTTTCTCAGCACCGCACCCATGGCCTGCCAGTATTCGGGACGTTCATCCCCTCGAATATCCCCGCCGGTCAGCCAAATCAGGTTTAAGGCATTTTTATACCGGTCAGCCAGAAAATGCACATAAGAAACCATCGCCTCCACTGTCAGTTCATTAGAAACATTACCCCAGTGGGGCAGCATGGCGATATAAAGCCCAAGCTGAGCGGCCCGATGAATGGTCCAGTCAATCAGTGCCCAATAGCTGTCCATCCCTTCATCATCCGGCCCATCAACGCCTGCACCTTTAAAAGCCTTCCGTCCATAGACATTTTCAGCGGGCAAATGATGAACCGCCACGGTCTGAATCACATTAAACCCCTTTTGGGCCCTGTTCTGTAAATAAAGATCAATTTCCTCTCTTGTAAGTTGATGAAACATCAGCCAGGCCGTATCTCCCATCCAGAAAAAAATTTCGTCTCCCCGCCATAAGTAACGGCTTCCCGGCTTTACGCTTAGCATCATCTGCGTCTCCCCATGATGATTGACTGTGTTCATTGACATATTTTGCGCCTCCATTTTAAATAAAATAAAAAAAAGCCCAAAAACCCCATGTTTTTGAGCTGTAGATCTGTTTTTCAATTGACGAGCATAATCATACGAAATTTATTCCCAACTGTCAAGACGATTTCATCTTTATAAGTTATATTAATCAATAATCTCCTTTTCTCTTATAAAACCCGTTCTTTTTCCAGTACATATTAGTCTTTTTAATGAATTCTATTGTTTTTTTCCATGATGATGTGCTATGATAAGTCTGTCACCACACACACTATACTTTTAAATAGGAGATATCAAATATGGGCGGAATATTTGGCGTTGTATCAAAGAAAGATTGTACACTGGATTTATTTTTCGGGATCGACTATCACTCCCATCTTGGAACAAAAAGAGGTGGTATGGCAGTCTATGGACCAGACGGATTTAACCGCAGTATCCACAATATTGAGAACTCCCCTTTCAGAACTAAATTTGAACATGATGTTGCCGAATTAAACGGCAATATGGGTATCGGCTGTATTTCAGATACAGATCCCCAGCCCCTTCTTATACAGTCCCATCTTGGCAGCTATGCGATTACAACAGTGGGAAAGATTAATAATGAACAGGAACTGATTAAATATGTTTATGAAAAAGGCCACACCCATTTTCTGGAAATGAGCGGCGGACATATTAACTGTAATGAACTGGTGGCCACCCTTATTGACCAGCAGGCCACCCTTACCGACGGACTGACCTTTGCCCAGGAAATGATTGACGGTTCCATGACCATTCTTCTTATGACGAAAGACCGGCTCATCGCATCCCGGGACAAACTGGGACGCACCCCTCTTGTCATTGGAAAAAAGGAGGACGGGTACTGCGTTTCCTTTGAAAGCTTTGCCTATATCAATCTGGGTTATCATGATGCATACGAACTGGGCCCAGGTGAAATTGTCTCAATTACCCCTGAGGGCTTTACACAGCTTAAGTCGCCGGGAGAGCAGATGCAGATCTGTTCATTTCTTTGGGTTTACTACGGTTATCCCACCTCATCCTATGAAGGCATTAACGTCGAAGCAATGCGCTATCGCTGCGGTGAAATGCTGGCCAGACATGACAGCCATGACAGCGTTCATCCCGACATCGTGGCCGGTGTTCCCGACTCCGGAATTGCCCACGCCATCGGATATGCCAATGAATCCGGGATTCCCTTTGCCCGGCCTTTTATTAAATATACCCCAACCTGGCCCCGTTCCTTTATGCCCCAGAATCAGGAACAGCGCAATCTGATTGCCAGAATGAAGCTGATTCCCGTGGATGCCCTGATCCGCGATAAAAGCCTGCTTTTAATCGATGACTCTATTGTCAGAGGCACCCAGCTTGGGGAAACAACAGAGTTTTTGTATAACAGCGGTGCCAAAGAGGTGCACATCCGTCCCGCATGTCCACCCCTTTTGTTTGGCTGCCCGTTCCTTAATTTTTCCCGCTCCTCTTCAGAGCTGGATCTGATTACAAGACGAATCATCCGCAGCCGGGAAGGCGATCAGGTTTCCCCTGAAACACTGTACGATTACGCTGATCCCAACAGTTCAAACTATAAAGAGATGATAGAGGAAATCCGCAGACGCTTAAACTTTACAACCCTGCGTTTTCATCGCCTGGATGATCTTGTGGCATCCATCGGGCTGCCTCAGGAAAAAGTATGTACCTACTGCTGGAACGGCAAAGGCGGATGTAAATCCTGCAAAGGCTGTGGACACGCCTAAGTCAGCATTGCTAAGGCACTCCTGAAAACCGATTTCTTTTATCACACTATAAATATACATTAGGAGCGGTTCATAGGTAAGTCATCATCTATGAACCGCTCCCTTTTTATGTCCTAAAAACAGATACTTCTTAAAAACACATGATCCTGGTTTGATTTTGTACGCCATCCACATCGGTCACAAAGCTGACATCAGGAAACTGCTCCGGATTAGTCAACACAATGATACATGTGGTATCATAACCCTTATCTGCCAAAAATTCAGCATCAAATTCAATCAGCGGATCATTTGCATGAACCCTCTGACCGGCTTTAACATAAAGCTTAAAGCCCTCACCTTCCAGCTCTACCGTGTCGATCCCTTCATGAATCAGCAATTCTGCACCATTATCCAGCGTCATACCCACTGCATGTCCTGACGCTTCCATAACCACAGAAATTACACCGTCACAGGGCGCTGTGATGATCTGGCCTGTCGGACGGATCGCCACACCTGGTCCCAGTACTTTTTTGGAAAAAACTTCATCCTCAACAGACTCAATCGGTATCACCTGACCGGATATGCAGGCAGTAACTGCTGGACACACCTTTTTTTCTTCCTGTTGTTTTTTTTCTTTTTTCTTAAAAATAGAAAACATTCTTACACCTTCCGTTTCGCTGCTTTTTTATCTTAGTCCTCCAGGCATTCCCCGTTTGTGGCAATCACCTTTTTATACCAGCCAAAAGATTTTTTCTTAAAACGTTTTAAGGTTCCGGATCCATCATCATATTTATCCACATAGATCAGGCCATATCTTTTGGCCATTTCTCCTGTGGAAGCACTGACCAGATCCACACATCCCCATGGCGTATATCCCATAAGATCCACACCGTCTCTGACAGCTTCTTTCATCTGCTCAATATGCTCCCGCATATACGCAATACGATAGTCATCCCGAATGGAACCATCATCCTCTATTTTGTCATAAGCACCCAGACCATTTTCCACAACCATAATCGGGAGCCGATAGCGGCCATAAATTTCATTGAGGACATAACGCAGACCTTTAGGGTCTGTCTGCCATCCCCACTCTGTCATATCCAGATATGGATTCACCGCACCGCCGACTAAATTTCCCGCAGATGTCCCCCTAGACGGGTCGGCAGAAACACAGTTACTGGAATAATAACTGATCGCATAAAAGTCCACAGTACCAGCCTTAAGAATTTCCAGGTCCTCCGGCTCCATCTGTATATGAATGTGGTTTTCTTCCCAGAAACGTTTTGCAAATGCCGGATACGCTCCCCTCACCTGTACATCTGAACAATACCAGTTATACATCTGCATATCCTGCTGGGCTTTTAAAATATCGTCCGGACAGCAGGAATAGGGATACATATTAATAAAACAAATCATATTGCCGATTTTAAACCATGGATATTTTTCATGGGCCATCTGAATGACACTGGATTCCGCCACCAGCTGATGATGCAATCCCTGAAGCCGAAGGCTGGGATTATCTTTTTGCTCAAGATAATAAACCGTACCTTCATTAAGGATCCCTAAGGAAGAAAGATTTCCAACCGGTGACAAAGCAGCATTGATTTCATTAAAAGTAAGCCAGTATTTAACCTTATCCTTATAACGTTCAAAAATAGTTTCACAATAACGTTCAAAACACTTAATACATTCCCTGGATGCCCAGCCGTTAAATGCCCTGGTCAGTCCAAAAGGCATTTCATAATGGGAAATAGTCACTACTGGCTCTATATTGTATTTTTTACAGCAGTCAAATACCCGGTCATAAAAAGCCAGCCCGGCCTCATTGGGATGTTCTTCAAGGCCGGTAGGAAATATTCTTGTCCATGCAATGGACAGTCTGAAACATTTAAAGCCCATTTCAGCAAACAAACGGATATCTTCCTCATAATGGTGATAAAAATCTGTGGCTTCTCTGCTTGGATAAAAAGTGCCTTCCTCAAACTCCGGCGTCACTCTTTTCATCTGATCTTTAGATCCGCCGGTACATATATCGGCCACAGAAATCCCTTTGCCGTCAACATTCCATGCACCTTCATACTGGTTAGCCGCCGTAGCGCCGCCCCACAAAAAATCATCTCTGAAAATTCCCATCGTTTTCATCCCTCCTGCACAATCAGTCTTTTAAAGATTTTTTACTGTCATCTTTAAATACAACCATGGTTAAAACAAAAGATACAACCATGGATACACCAACTGCGGCAACTGCCCAGATCACACCATGAATCGCAGAACGCTCAGGGTGAATTCCATTGACATCAATAAAGTTTGTAAAACCAAAAATACCCATACCGCCGGCCATATAAAGGTAGCACTTCTGCAGCCCCAAAATAAGTCCGCCCACGGCACTTCCGATGCAGGAGCAGATAAAGACCTTCATTCGCGGCAGAGTAATTCCGTAAATTGCCGGCTCCGTAACACCGCATATACTTGAAATAAATGCCGGCATATATCCGGAACGTGCCTGTCTATCTTTTGTTTTTTTCCAAATAGCCAAAACGCAGGCAGCTGTAGCAAAATTGCAGACAAAATTAGGTGCAATAAGAAAATCATAGCCCAAGGAAGTCAGATTGACCAAAGCCAGCGGTGTTAATCCAAAATGAAGTCCCAGCATAACAAATACCTGCCAGAATCCACCGATTAAAAGTCCGCCAAGAGCTCCGCCCAGAACAGGAATATTAAATGCCGCACTGAAAACACTGCCTACAATATTAGAAAGAATATAGGCCACAGGTCCAATAACAATAAACACCAAAGGTGTCATCATCACAAGCACAAGGGCAGGCGCCATAAAGGAACGAACCATCTGTGGAATAACCTTATTGACCCATTTTTCCAGTCTGGATGCCACAAGCAAAGCCAGCATAATAGGAAACACAGAAGATGTATAACCACCCATAGGCATAACAACTGGAATGCCGAGAAATGTTGTGTAATAATTCATCTCCAAAATAGAATTTCCGGCAAACAGTGTTCCAAGAGCTTCACCGGCTGTTATATTGACAATCGTTGGATACACCATCGTCAGTGCCAGCGCAACTGCTGTAAATCGGTTCATTTTCAGTTTCTCCGACATGGTCATGGCAATCAAAATCGGAAAGAAGTAGAAAAAGCTGTCCGACATTGAATATAAAATCGTATATGTTCCCGAAGAAGTATCCAGCCAGCCCAAAAACGTAAGGGCCCCCAGAATTCCCTTAATCACACCGGTTGCACACATGACACCTAAAAACGGCCAGAAGGTTCCTGAAATAATATCTACAGCCCGTTTGCCAAAACTTTGCTTCTTTTCTTCACCTTGTTCCTCCTGAGATTGTTTTGTGGTATCAAGCCCCAGCTTACGGTTCACAGTATCAAAAACATCCGTTACATGTGTACCAATAACAACCTGATATTGTCCGCCTTTTTTAATAATGGTTACAATTCCCGGATTACTTTGCAGCACCTCATCTTTTGCCTGCTGCTCATCCTTTAATACAAAACGTAGTCTTGTGACACAATGGGTCAGTGATTTGATGTTTTGGGGACCGCCCACATTTTCAATAATAAACTGGGCAAGTTCACTATAATCTTTTGCCATTTTTCTTTCCTCTCTTCCTTTTGTTTCAGCAATCATGGTCCTACAGAAACCGGTATATAAAAAAATCCAGATGGACGGACTACGGATATAAAATCCATATATTCCGAAACCACCTGGATCATGCTGAACTTAATCATAACATTCCTTGTCATTTCCTTTTGTCTTTTGCTCCGGCATGCTGGCCGATATTTACTTTTCATTGCTGCGGCCGTGAAAAAGCTGTACAAGGTGAATTGTCAGATACGTCACCTCATCATCGCTGACTGCATAGTGATAATTTTTTTCTATATAATCACATACCTTAACACTGACCGCATATGCTTTTGTATAACAGCGAACACTGCGCTCCAGCATTTTTGTCACATTTTCAGGTGTACAGGTTTTTGTGAGAATTCGCTGTGCAAAAAACTTTAAATGTGTCATATAACGGCAATAAACCAGAGATTCCCTGTCAATAGCAGAAAATTCTGTCTTGTATTCAGACTCAATCATCTGACTGATTTCATCTACCAGTCCGATTACAGCCCTGGCCTGAACATGATCCTGACGTGACTGGGCATTAATAAAATGCATGGCCAAAAAACCCGCCTCGTCCTCGGGCATGGAGACAGAAAGCTGTTTCTCCATCAGCTCAAGCCCCATACATCCCAGCGCATACTCCTTTGGATAAAATTTCTTAATTTCCAAAAGCAGAGAATTTCTTAGACAGATGCCGTTTTTAATATTGGTCAGTGCACCATCCATGTGATCCGGCAGAGAAATATGAATGGATTCATCCAATGCAGAAGAGAGCATTGTCTGAGCCTCCTCGATTAATGTTTCACTGATTGTAATCACAGCTTCCGGCACTCTTTGTAAAAGCTGCTCAAAACGGCTGACAGCCCCTTCATTTTCCAGGACAAAAACCTTATCAATCCTTGTTTTATCTACCGAATCTCCCGGTGATTTTCCAAAACCAATGCCGTTGCCCATTAATATCATTTCTTTTTCATAATCATCCAGAACAACAACACAGCTGTTATTTAAAGCTTTTGAAATTTTCACAGCTTTTCCCCCTATCTGTTCAAAACGTTTTAAGGCTATATATTCGGCACACAAATAAAATTCATAAAACAGAACGCAAAAAAGACCCGACTGATACACTTCTGCCTGCTGCAAATGTCTACCAACCGGATCTTGCTGAACTTAATCATAACACGCCGTTCCTGATAACTGGGGATATTATAGCAAAAAGATAGGCACTATACAATATACAAATACGACAATTTATTCATTCTGTTTTTGTATATTCTTCCTTAACCCGCCCTGTCAATCTTCCATCATATAAACAATCTCATAATCTCCCGAACCGGTTACACCTTCGATGACACCATGAACCGCCTCAAAGTCAATACCGTCGTTTTTCAGGATTTTCCTGCATCCGTAAGGGCGGATCACTGCCTGGGTATTGACCGGAACATGAATTTTTACTGTCACCGCTGTCTCTGTACCTTTGTTTTCCAGATTCCAGCCAACACTAATCTTGCCGTACACGCTGATAAAATCCGTCCTGGCCCATGTCAGACCACCGCCGGGATGGGGCTGCACAATAAAACGTTTATAACCGGGATGGGTCTCGTCAATTTCCAGTCCTGCCAAAACCCGATACATCCATTCACCGACAGCACCGTAGGCATAGTGATTAAAAGAATTCATATCCGGGCTCCACATAGTTCCGTCCGGACGTATACCGTCCCAATGTTCCCATACGGTTGTGGCCCCCATTTTCACCTGATACAGCCATGACGGAAAATCATCTTTTAAAAGAAGTTCGTAGGCCTGTTTAAGATAACCGTTTGCACTGAGCGCATGGCAAAAATATGGCGTTCCCACAAAGCCTGTAACCAGATGGCCATTTTCCTTTTCCAGCAGACGTACAAGGGCCGCGGCCGTCTTTTCCCTGTATTTTTCGGGGACAAGACCAAAATAAAGGGCAATAATGTGAGCCGTCTGAGTCTGCGCTGTCATATTGCCCTCACTGTCAAAGAAGCGGCTCTGGAAGGTACGTAAAATATCCTCATAAAGACGTTTATAAGTTTTTTCATCCTCACGTTTTCCAAGAATACCGGCAATCCGTGCAAAGGTTCGTGTAGACAGGGCATAGTAAGCTGTACATGTAAGATCATTAGGCGTTGCACCAAAATAACTGCCTTCATGGGCATCCAGAGCCACCCAGTCTCCAAATTGAAGCTGATAATTCCATATATGATCCACTGCGTGGGTACGCATAAATTCAATCCAGCGTTTCATGCTGCGATACTGTTTTTTCAAAATTTCCTGATCACCGTACGTCAGGTACATATGCCACGGATTCAAAACCGCCACATCGGCCCAGGCCGCAGCTGAATGCGTTCCCTGGCTTAGCAGCCAGTCATCTTCCTCGTATCCGGTAATCAGATCCGGCACCACGTGCGGAACACCACCCTCAGGCGTCTGGTCGGCCGCCACATCAGCCAGCCATTTGGAAAAAAATGTATATGTATTCATAAGATAACTGGCTGTGCGGCAGAAAATCTGTGCATCACCGGTCCAGCCCAGCCGCTCATTTCTCTGGGGACAATCTGTGGGAATGTCCAGAAAATTACTTTTTAGTCCCCATAAAATATTGTGCCAAAGCTGGTTTAAATCCGGATTGGCACAGGAAAAGAAACCGGTCTGCGCCATCGCCGAATGAACGGTATGTGCCACAAAATTTTCCGGCTTCGGTTCCCCGTAAAAAGCGGCAATCCTGGCATACCTGAACCCCTGAAATGTAAAATTAGGATGCCAGCAAAACGCCTGATCATCGCGGCAGATATAGCGGATCGTTTCTTTGGCGCCTCTCAGATTGTCTGTATAAACATTGCCTGCTGCATCCAAAACTTCAAAACAATTTAATTCAAATACAGCCCCGGGCACACCCTTTGCCCGGATTTCCACCCAGCCTGTCATATTCTGTCCAAAATCCACAACCCTGTCCCCTTCAGGTGTCGTCAGCACCGCAACAGCGGGCAGCCGATCCACCATTGTTACATGAGATCCTGGCTGAGTCACAAGGATATCTTTATCTTTCTTTAGTACCTGAACATCGTGCCAGCTGCTGTTATCAAAACCAGGACAGCTCCACCCGTCCTGCTCCAGGCGGGCATCATAAGTTTCACCGTCATAAATATCTGAAAACACAACAGGTGCATCACAGCCTTTAAAATTCCCGTCTGTATATACATGCTGTACCCGTCCGTCTGCATAACGAATGACCAGCTGTGCCAAAAAAGCCGTCTGACCGCCATAATTATTTATACGTTCTAAAAAGCCCATTTTTCCTTTATACCATCCGGCACCGATCATGGCCCCCAGAACATTTTCTCCCTGACAAAGGTAATTTTTAATATCCCAGGTCTGATAAGTCAGCCGCTTGTTATAAGAGGTCCAGCCCGGTGCCATTTCATCTGTCCCGACTCTGCTGCCGTTGAGATAATATTTATAAAGGCCCAGCGCTGTAGTGAAGGCATAAGCTTCCTGAATTTTTCCGCTGATCTCAAAGCTGCCTCTGATCAGGGTCGCATTGAATTTTTCGTTATCAAGAGGCGTTTGGGCAGACACAAAATCGCCCATCCACTGGGATGTCTGTATAAGTCCGGTTATAAACCAGTCCCAATGGGAAAAGCCACTGTCATCTGCACCTTCATCACTTTCAGTGCGCACATCGACTCTCACATAATATTTACGCGCAGATTCCAGAACAGGGGCATCTGTACCTATGAATACGTGGGCGGATTCATTGCTTTCCACCATTCCACTGTCATAAATCATATGCTGTTCTAAATCCGTCTCATCGGCAGCCATGGCCAGCTGCAGACGATAGGCCACCTGCCGGCAGTTTCGCCCACTGTCCCCTTCAAGTATCCAGGAAAACTGAGGCAGTGCCACAATACCGGCGGGATTTTTCATATAATCCATTTGAATTTGCGTTACTTTTACCATAAAAAGCACCTCCGTTATTGGTATCTTATATGAAAATCCCGGAGGGATCAATGTCTCAAACACAGATTTTACTGTCCGTTTTTCAGGTCATGAAAGGCGACCGTGTTTCTAAGTCCCATCCGATATACAGCCGGCGTCATCCCCGTATTTTTCTTAAATTTTTCATAGAAAAAATGTTCATTGGTATAGCCGCACAGCAGTACAATCTGAGAAATCGGAAGATCGGTATTTTTAAGCAAGTGCCTTGCTTTATTGATTTTCTGGGACTGTATATGCTCCACAAAACTTTTCCCGGTCTGATTTTTCAGCATCATTGTCAGATATTTGGGAGAAAAGCCCAAATCCTGTGCGGCCTTACTCAAGCTGCAATGTTCAAAATTTTCCTCAATATAGCGCAGAATACGGTAAAGCTTTTGCATTTCCAGGTCAGCTCCCCTGTCCAAAGTTCCGGATTTTTCATAAATCCGGAACAGCTCCGTAAACAAAGCCGCCACATACCCTTCCATGACAGCTGCGCTTCCCGGATAACCTGAATAGTATTCCCTGATCAAAAGCTCCATAAGCATACGAATCTGCGGCTCGTTGCCAGTATCCAATTTAAGATAACTGGCCTGCTGCTGTTGCTTTTTTACGGCCTGAGCCAAAAATGTCATAAAACCGCCGCCGCAGGTGACACGTTCCAGAAGAAGCTGCTCAAAAAATTCCCGTCCCAGCAAAAGATTTATAATAATATCATTTTCTTTGGCCGGCTGGATCGCATGGACGGCTGCCATATCCAGAATACATACCGTGCCTGCGGGGCATACCAGACGTTCCCCGTTGACCACCTGATGCATCTGTCCGGACCACACATAGCTCAGTTCCACATAATCATGTCTGTGCGTATAAACCGGAAGAAAACGATCCTGTCTGTATATGCCAAATACCTCTCCGGGCCTTAAAAAATATCCGTCTTCAAAAATATAGGTTCGTTCTGACCCTTCTTCACTGTCCTGATACCGGGCATATTCAGGATCCAGTGTTTTGGGACAGTATCCATGCTCCAAAAACTGTTTTTCCTTATCAGACAAGCGCCTCAAAAAGCTGTCTGTCTGAAAAATCTCCATATTTATTTTCCCCCTTTGCAGCCAGGCATTTAATCCCCAAAAGCAGGACAAAAGACAAAAAACCGGTGGCCAGGCATTCAAATCCCTGAACCATCGGTTTTCTAACAAGCTTTTTTACGCTACAATATTTACTCTGCAACAGTGACAGATGTAATATGAGGATTAATGCCCTCATACCAGTACAGGAAACCTTCCATATCGATGGTCTGGCCAATCTGAAGGTTTTTCACTGCAGCGTAAACCTCAGAAGTGCTGTCACAAAGATAGGATTCTACAACAAATGTATACGTCTGTCCATTATAGGAAACGTTGAAATACAGGTCATCACCTTCTGTACCTGATCCGTCCCAGTTATAAAGGTAAGCTACATCGTTGCCGTTCTCATCCTGTCCTGCTGCTTCTACAGTCATACCTTTGAATTCAACCAGCTTATTCTGATGGTTAATCAGCTCTTCTGTACCCAGCAGTTCTGTAACATCCATAGGTTCGGCAACGTATGTATCACCGCCTTCTACAAATTCGAAGGTTCCATCCATGATTTCAACTTCACCGGACCACTCAGCCTTATAGCCTGTAACCTGGATTTTAGTTCCTGGTACTAATTTTTCATAATCTTCTTCAGAACATACCATGTTGTAGAAGAAATATGCACCGTCCGGAGACTGAGCATAAACAGTAGCCTTATCTTCCCACCAGGACTGTTTTGCCTGAACATAAGCTTCAACTGTCACCTCGGTATCCACTTCGGCTGCCATATATTCTTCATAGCTCATCACACCGGCTGTACTGCCTTCAGCTGCTTCACCGGTTGTCTCATCGGCTGCTGTTGTTTCATCGGCACTGCTGCTTTCTGCTTCCTGTGCAGGTGTCTCGCTTTCTACGCTTTCTTCGGATTCCACTGCCTGTACTGTCTCGGATTCCTGACTCTGTACCTGAGTTTCTTTACTTTCTGTTGCATTTCCTCCGGCACAGGCTGTCATGGAGAATACCATGGCACAGGCCAGAAATGCTGCTGTTAATTTTTTCATAATTGCTCTCCTTTTCTCATTGTCCTCCCATTGTAAGCTGTAAATACGGCCTGCAATAGGAATGATCATTATACAGCAGGTTTATTATAGACCAATTTTTCCCGACTGACAAGCATGGGTTCACACAAAAACAGAATTTTCGGTCAATATTCCTGAATTTGTTCAACCGGAATCTGGCTGTAATCAAACATGACTTCCGAATGATTATCACGTACAAGCTTTTTCTCAATCACTTTTCCGGTATCACGCTCAATCGTGTTTTTATAGATCTTCGAAATTCGGTAAAATTTTTCCCCTTCTTTATGAAAGTGATGGTTTTCCTCTGTCAGTTCAAATATCCATGGGAAAGCTTTTTCACTTCTCAATTCTCCGTGCAGCTGTTCATTTTCACACCAAAGCAGCAGCTGGACATCCTGATCTGTATTATTTTTAAATCTGTAATCAATATAATTATAATTTACTGACGTTCCTGAACTGAATGGCCGTCTCACAGGTCCATCCGGCGCCAGAGCATCGGAATGGCTGTGAAACTCAGTCACATCCAGAGGACTGTGGAGAACAAGTAAATGGATCGTGTTGGCCAGATTACACAGACCGCCGCCCATTCCCGGCTGCAGTTTGCCATTAATCAAAACACGACCATCCCTGTACCCTTTTCTTTTTGTAATTTTTCCCACATTTTGCCAAAAAGAAAAAACTTCTCCGGGATGGATGATCCGCCCGTTCATCCGTTGGGCTGCCAATGCAATATTAACAGCTTTATTTTCCTGCAGTGTCACGTCAATGCCCTTTCCCCTTTTTATAAGACCACTGCTATAGCTAAACACAACATTAGGCAGTTTTTCTGTTTTTGTTTCACAGGCATTTTTTTCTTTGTCCATTAAGTTTTTCAAATGCCGTCTGCAAATTTCTTTTTGTTCGGATATGGCATAACATATAGGATGAATATCGCAGAAGGCCTTGTTTTTATTCCATAACATAATTTAAACCTCTTTTTTGCAAATATTGCCCAGACGATTGCTCAAAGCTTTATTTCTTTTGTAAAATTTCAGAAGAATTCTTTCCAGCTGTCTTCTTTTTCCAATCTTTATTTCTCCCGGCTGTCGGATAAACTGAACAAGAATGCTGGCAATGCCGCTTCTGTTGGACCCCAGAATATCCGTAAACAGCTGGTCCCCAATAAACAAAACCCTGTTTTTGTCTATATTCATCATTTCAACAGCCTTTAGATAATTTGCTGTATCCGGTTTTCCGGCTTCGCATATGTACATGGAATCTATATTCTTAAGAAATCTTAAAACCCGCGGCTCATCATTATTTGTCAGAAGAACCGTTTTAAAGCCAATATCCTGAATCAGCCGAAACAACGCATCGACAGCTTTTGTGGAATCATCGCCATGATGAACAAGCGTATTGTCAATATCAAAAATCAGTCCTCTGTAGCCTTTCTCATAAAGTTTTTGATAATCAATGACAAAAACACTTTCAACATATGCATAAGGATAAAACTTTTTAAACATCTTTTTCCTCCGTCATATTTCCTTTAATGAAACAATTTACGGTTTCAATCTGCTGTTTAAAATTTCCGCCGAATTTTTTATCAAAAAAAGCACTGCCAATGGTAAATGCCCACGGTGCCGCGTGCGAAACCGCCTCAAGCCGCTGCCAGCTGTTAATGCTTCCTGCAATACAGACCGGCGCATCAATTTCAGATACAAACCGTTCATTAAGTACAGCCGGATCCCCGGTATATCGGTAGCCCAGCAGGTCAATGCCGTAAACACCTTTTTCCAGATAGGTTCTGGCCTCATCGATCATGCCATCAATATCCCCTGAAAGCACCGACGGACGCCCTGTAACCGTTCCCACAAAGGGCATATATTTAATACCGTTTTCCCTGCAAAAATCATTGATTTCATCAGAAAATACGGTTCCCATCAGAATATCACAGCCGCACCAGGCGGCAAGACGGGCACCATCCATCCCTTCCTGTGGGCTATAGGCCACAACTTCCAGGACCGTTGTCTTGCTGCATGCTTTCATTCGGGCATACAATGCCTTCATCTGCTCCGGAGGAAGTGTTGCCTCCTTAAAGCCCCAAAACTGTATCCTGGAATCGCGGCATTGTTCAAAAATTTCCATGGCATCTGCCACCGTTGCATCGTTATAGGTCAGCATCACGATCAATTCAGGCTTTTTTCTTTCCATTCACCATCGTCTTCCTTTCTCTTTTGAAACTCTGATCACACCTTTTTTCGTTTTCTGATTTTAGATATCACCGCATACAAAATAATAAGCAGCCATACACCGGCCAACCCGCCCAGAAGAAGCTTAGCCGTCATGGGCAGGGGCCCCAAATCCGTCTGTTCCCCACCGCCGCCTGTCACCTCATCCAGATGATAAAGGGCTGTCACATCACTGTAAAGCTTTTCCATATAAGCATCATCTACTGTCTTTTTGCGCCGCACGGATTTGGTTACATCCTCAATCAAATGTCCGGCCGCATTGCGCAATGAAGCGGATCCATTAAATACCGGCGTCACAAATGTATACCGGGCATGTTCCAGAAGAAGCTTTGAAGCCTGAATTTTTACATCATAATACTGATCATTATCCTGGCCTGCCCTGGAAAGATAATCCTGATATTCCGGAGAATTTTGAGCATCCAGCGTCACCGGTACATAGCCTTCTGTACCTGAATAGGCAATCTGGACTTTATTGCTTAAAAGATACTGAACAAACAGCCAGAAAGCCAGAACCTCCTGAGAATCGTCCTTATTAAAAATACAAAGGGATGGTCCCTGAGAAATCATCTGTGGATTTTGGGGATCCACCTGAGGGACCGGTCTGACCGCAATATCAAAATCCACAACCGCTTCCTCGGCAATGTCCACCAGGGGAGCATCGCTTCCCATCCATGTGGCTCCGGCCGTGGAATCAACGGCAAATACACATTGTCCTGCATTCAGGAAATTGGCAGGATAACCGGAAATTTTAAAGGTAGAAAAAGCGCCGGTTTTTGTATGATCGGCAACCGTATATAGAATTTCCTTTGTTGTATCATTAAAAATTTGGATTTCCCCTGCATTGGTGGAATATCCGCCGTCTTGCTGACGAAGCATCTGAATCATCATATTATCCGTGGACTTGTAAATAAATGGAATTAAGACTTCTCCGCCGTTAAGAGCAAAAGTTCCATCCGCGTTCTTTTTAGCCGCAGCCTCTGAAACCTCCCATATAAAATCCCAGGTCAGTATATCCGGCACCGTATAGCCTAAGGCTTCCACATAGGTCTTATTAATATAGCAGGCTTCCGTTGACCGCATAAACGGAAGGGCATAATAATGCCCGCCAATCATACATTCCGCAAGAAACTGGGGAACAATTCCCTGTAAATCAGGAGCCTCAAAACGAAGCTGACTCCCGCCCAGGCCGTACTTGTCGTCCTCCATCAATTCCTCTAACGGGACAACAACATGATCCCCTGTAAGATAGGTGGCAATATGATCCGGATAGGTAATGCAGACATTCGGAGTCGTTCCCGTGGAAATATTGGTGATCACATCATTATAAATATCTCCGTAATCCGTATACAGCCTGAGATTCACCGTTATATTTGGGTACAGACTTTCAAAATCTGCAATCGCCTGTTTATATATATCTGTCTGTGTTTTATTTGTATCATTTTTGGCCCAGAAGGTAATTTCATAAGATCCGGACGTATCGAATGCCTCCGGTACCGCAAATGCACTCTGCGCGCTCTTGCCATGGCAGCCGGATAACATCAGCAGGCATGCCAGGCTCAGACAAAAAGCCGCTCCTAATTTTCTGATTCGTCTCAACCTTTTAAACCTCCCCTGGATACGCCTTCCATAATTTTTTTCCGGAATATTAAAAACAGAATAATAAGCGGAACCGAAATCACAACAACCGCAGCCATCATAGCCGGTATATTTTCCCGTCCAAAACCGTTTTCACGGATTTCCTGAATACCATTGGACACAAGATAGTACGCCGGGTCATCGGTTACAAGCCGGGGCCAGACATAAGAATTCCAGCACTCAATCACCTTGAGAATCGTAATCGTCACAATCGTTGGCCGGCAGATGGGAATCATGACTTTCCACAAATATTTAAGGTCCGAGGTTCCATCCACTTTGGCCGCCCGATACAATTCATCCGGTACCTGCTCAAATTTTTCCTTTAAAAGATAAATATAGAATACCGATGTCACCGACGGCAGCACAAGACCCAACATTGTATTACGCAGATCCAGGTTAGTCACAGTGACAAAATTGGTAATCACCACAAGTTCACTGGGAATCATCATTAGGGACAGGAACAGCGTAAAAACAAGATTCTTTCCCTTAAAATCCAGTCTGGCAAACGCATAGAAAAAAAAAGTTGAGTTTGCTAAT
>QFCH01001329.1_pt1 | contig 24353 bp, 17 predicted proteins | sample 5346071 | NCBI WGS metagenome assembly QFCH01 (sample SAMN09062255, study PRJNA434731) | Human gut metagenome, whole genome shotgun sequencing project. | isolation source: stool timepoint B chromium assembly | host: Homo sapiens | collected 2015
AGAATACTCTACTACAGTTTCGTTTTTACCCTTTACCAACAGCAAACCAATAGTTGGCTTGTCGTCCGGGTGTCTCAGAATATCGTTAACCACATTCTGGTACATATTTAATTGGCTAATAAATCCTGGTTCAAAGTCACAGGCTTTTAGCTCAACTACGACAAAGCACCGCAGTTTCAGATGGTAAAACAGAAGGTCGAGATAAAAATCATCACCGCCTACTTCCAAATGTACCTGCCGGCCTACAAACGCAAACCCTTGCCCCAGTTCCAACAGAAAGCTCTGAATATGTTCAGTAAGTTGCCGTTCGATCTCTATCTCCCGCCGAGGCATATCCGTTCCCAGAAAATCAAACAGATACGGGTCTTTAAACACCTGGTTAACCATATCAGAATCCGCTGGCGGAAGTGCTGCCGGGAAATTATTCACACTCCTACCAGAACGCTCCATCAGTCTGGTTTCTATTTGCATGTCTAAAATTGTTTTACTCCAGCCATTCTCAATTACTTTGTAAGCATACCAAATACGACTTTCTTCATCTTTCAGTTTGTCCATTAAGGAAATATTAGTTCGCCATGGTATTTGTGCAACGACCCGTTGCACAATTTCAAAGTCAGGCCAACTCTCGGCAAACTTTCGCATATATTTTATGTTTCTTGGAGAAAAACCTGACATTTCCGGGAAGGCATCCTTTAAGTCCTTGGCCATACGGTCAATAATTTTTGCACCCCAGCCTTCTTCCTCCTGCTTTTTTAGAATAGCTCTGCCAATGTTCCAGTACAGGCAAATCATACTGGAATTAGCATTTAATACAACAGAAATCCGCTGCTTTTGAATTTCCGATTTTACTTCTTCTATAAATTTCAAATAGGCCTCACTCATCTCGAAAAGATTTGGAGCAACAGGGAATAATACTCCATTTTTATTCTTTCCCATATGATTTCGATTATCCAATTTCTCACCTCGCTATTCCATTGTTCTCCTTAGACAAATTCCTCTACTTAATACTATATGCTTCTGCAACAGGACAATACTTTCTACATGTCTCGAGTGTATAAGAATGATGTTCACAGGGCGGAATTGGGCCTGAGCAGAACCATTATATTTCCGAACAACTGCATTTTCTTCCAGCTCTCCTTCTCCAAAAATATGCTTAATATGCTCACTAATATTAGATTTACTGGTTTGATACAACTCACATAACTGAGACTATATAAGCCAAACAGTCTCATCTTCCAATTTAACATCTATTTTGGTAGGCCCATCTTCTGTTTGATAAATGAGGATTTCATTCTCAACAATATTTAAATTGTCTTTATTATTCCCCACTTCTAAGCCCTCCTTTTACCGCTCCATCAATTTCCTACTGACTTCTCTTACTGATCCGAGTTGCCTTTCAAACATAATATCCCATAAATCCAAACATTTACCAGCAATCTGTTTATCTGCCATTCTACTAGAGTTCGCTGTTTCATCATATAACGATATAATCAGTTTTGAAATTTCATCTTCTATACCCCATTGCTCTCTCAAAGTCTCTATCTCCATCTGTAAAATATTTTCACATAACTGTATAACAATGTCCGCATAGTCAACAATGGAGACAGCATTTTCTTCCAGATAATGAACAAATGCTCTTACAATCCTCCTACTTACCTTAGTTTTCATAAACTCCCGCAAAAACTCTCTATCGTTCTTGACATCTAAATATTTATCATAGAACATTTTAGATAATGGAAATTCTACATCCATATCAATATTCTTATAAGCAAGAATGATATCTTTTGCCATCTCTCGATAATCGTTAACTTTCAAATAAATCACCGCCATATCCAATATAGCTTTTATTTGCCATTCAGTTCTAAATTCAACAGACATCATAATCGTTTCAAATTCATTATGTTGTATATAAAATTCACAAACGGCATACCCTCCTATTTCTACAAGTTGTTTATCTTCCGACTCAAAGCATTTTTTGATAATATTAATAATCCTTTCCTTGTATTTAGGATATAGAAGAAAAAACATATTTTTCGAATTATGAAAACTTGCCATTCGAATATCTGACTCATACAAATATATAATTTTTTCTCCCGCCCACTTTCTATCGATATTATAAGATGGCCATAAAGCATATAATGACGCAAAACGCACCGCAGGATTTTCATCTTCTGTCAATCCATCAATGATATCTTTAAATCGTGAAAACAATTCCTTGTCTTCCCAGAGCAAAAGTCCTATCACTCTTGCTGCACTTCCTCTAACACAATTCAAAGCATTGCTATGCAACATATCACAACTCTTCATTTCTTTGTCTTCCAAGTTTGTTACATTTGGATTATCTAATTTGGGATTACAATGTTTTAAAGCAATATTTTTTAATTGCTCCATAACTTCTAAAGACCAATTAGCATCACTTATTTTCTCAACTATTCCACAAAAATATGAAGCCCTATGACTCTTCATATCACATGGAAATTCATGCAATAACCTCTCTATAAGCGAAAAATCGACCTCCTCCAATTTCTCCGATACTTCCACTCCTAAAAACAAAGAATCCACAAACACAGGCAATACCCGTTCCTTATTCTCCAAAACAAGATTTATCATTTCCTGTGGATGCTGCTTTACTGCTGATTGAAAATCACTAGCATATGTTTCATAAGAACTTTCAATAAATCCACCTTTTACTTCAGTCCATCTATGTTGCCCCCGATTCTTCAACTTGCTGTTTGTAATGATTTGAAGCCATTGCCTCTTACTAATATTTTTATCTGAAACAGGTGACTTTACCCACCCTGAATGTCCAACCCTATTACAATAACGCGATGGAATTTTATTAAAACGCCTTTCCAGCACACGCAATAATTCTTTTGTTTTTGTGCCAATTCTTTCTTCCGGCAAACACTGTAATAATTCATACTGTAAGTCTCCCCAGAAACTCCAGTATACAGGGCAATATTCTTTAAATTTGTTCTGTTCAATTCTTCGTTTATACCATTCAGATGCATTCGGAGAAATATATTGGCAAATTAAATTTTCTACCTTTAATAATTCTTCCTGATTACAGTTGCTCCCATGAATTTTTAAAGCCTCTTTTACAAGCCCTAATTCATCTTCTGCCTCACTGGTATAATCAAAAATATTTTTATCCAAATCAGTAATAAGATATCGTATTACCTGATTGCTATACAAAGGAGGCAAGCTTACTAAACCAGTCAATATTATTTCATTAAACACATGATATCCTTGCCCCATATATGGTTCATAATATTCCCAAAAACGCTCTGGAGATTTACCACATAATACTATAGTTGCTTTTTTTACTAACTCAACGCAGGCTCTTTCAATACTTCTTTTATGCACATATTTCCCTGACCAATCGCTATACTTTACTTCCCGTCCACTTTCTTTTGGTATATATGAAAGCAGTTCATTAAGTACGAGTTCCTCATTATCTATTAAAAAAGCGTTGTCTGAATCTATTAATTCTTCTTCATATCGATACACATATCTGCCCTGACTTTTTATTTTATTTTTCAACCAAAAAGAAATCAGTCGGATTGTACGTTCCTCAAATTGCTTCATCATGGTTCTTATATCTATATACGCTTCTTTTGCAAACTCAGGATAGTGTTCGTAAAACATCATCCTAAGTTCAAACATATCCTCTCTTTCCTGCGTAATATCATGAAGAAAGCATCTCATAAACTGTTCGTCATCATTCTTATTACTAAAGGCATGTTTCTTAATGAAAAAAATATCCTCTTCGTCTAAATCAGGACTAATACTTTGCAACAAATTAAAAATTATAACTTTTTTATCCGTTTCCGAATACCACCGTTCTAAAATGCTTTGATTTCTCAGTATACTTATATATTGCTTTCTAGAAAAAATAGTATTATTCAACAAATAATTTCCATAAAGCTCATTTTCACAATTATCTACAACAAATTGAATAATATTATCATCTGGTTCTCGAATTTGCCCCAAAATCTCATAAAAAGCATATTTGATGTAAAATCTTATATCATCTGAAATTAACATTTTTTCACCAATCAGAATAAAATCGCTACTATCATATTCTAGTAAATTTTGTAAAAATATTTGTAACTGATATCTTCTCCCAGGTGTCTGCTTACATTTTTCTCCTATCACATTTTCTATATTCTGTCCATCAAAATATTTTTCCATCATTCTTTGAGATATAAAACAATCTAAAATTGCTTGATGAACAAAACCAACTTTATTATTTTGAACTATAATAATTTCTGATGATATCAGATAATCTAAGCCATCTTCTTCAACATACAATATTTGTTTTGGAACATATAAACGCCCAGTTCTATCCATAACATCAACTATACTGATCTTTGTTTCATTAACAGTTTTTTGCTGTAATCCTACTGTTACACTTTTTCTACATATTTGCTCAAACCATTTATTTATCAAATGACTAGTAGTTAAGCAATCCACATACGTGTCTTCTTTATCCAGATGTTGCCAAATATAAAGATTGCTCGGTATTCTTAATAGCTTTTTTAGTTTCATTGATAATTGCTCATAAGTTTTTCCAACAATTTCTTTTACAACACCTTCTTTAAAATCGCTTACTTTAATTATTTCCCATATATTCTCTGAAAACTCCTGTTTTTTAAATAACAAATTTATATTATTATCATTTTCAAGATCATATGCCCTACAAACAAAAATTGTAATTATTTTCTTTTTTCTTTCATAATTCAAGTATTCTACCTGTCTGATTAATTCCATGCAAACTGCAAGTGCTTCACTGGAATTTGCCTGTGTCCATCTTAAAGCATCTAATTGATCTAAAATAATTATCGCATTTTCATTTCTCGAAATACAATGTATAGAATGTACAATTGAACCTGGAAATCCTAACTCTTGTCCCCATATTTTACAATTCTTATGAGGTATTCTTTGATCAAGCTTTATTGCAATATGTGGAAGTTTCTTATCTTCACAATAATTTAAAATTGCTTCTGTACATCCACTTTTTCCATAACCTGCACTTCCAGAAATAATTATTGCCTTTTCCTTTACAATAGCTTCTATGCAATCATCAAATTCTTTTCTATATATCAATCCTCCTTGTAAAGGTCTGAAATTCTGTCTATATTCCTGATTGATTTCACTAATTCTCGGTGCTATCCTATTATCCCCGTCTTTTAATCGGAAAGTAATTTCCTGTTTTATACAATAATCAAATAGTATGGATTGTGTAATTTCTTTTCCTAGTATGTCCTCCATAACAACGAATGAAAGTAACGCATTATAAACTATTTTCTGTTCACTACTAAACAAATATTGTATATTTTGATTTATACGTTCCTGTAGCTCATACTCTGATATCTGTTTATAAAAAATCCTCTTTAAATAATCCATACTTTTTAAAACATCAACATCCTGTTCACTCTTTAGCCCCATTTCAGCACAAAAACTTTTATAAAATTTTTGAAATTCCTTACTGCTTTTCATGATTTGTATGGAATAAAAATCTTCTGCTCTATTGCTTGTATTGCATGCTCGCTCGTGTAAATCAAATAAAAAAGAACATGCCATTGGACTGACCAACGCCACTTTTCTGTTATACTCCCTATTCAATTGAATTTTCCATGTAGAAAATATGTTTTTTACCTTTAGATCTGAAATATCCCAACAATCTTTACTTGCATTGCGTGCTTTACATTGCTGATGTTCTTTCTGTCCATCAAAAGTTGTTACTAATATATCTGTACCGATTTCATCTGTGCCAAGCGCTTCAACAATGACGCTATAATTTGTTTCATCGAAAACCTTGAGAATCTCATAGATTATGCAATTTATCTCATACCGGTTCCCCTGTTTATCTGCTCTTCCACCTTTTTCAAACGGCATTGTTTCCTCCCCAAACTGACTTTCTTAAACTACTTTCATATTTTAATATATCTTTGTTACAAAAATAAAATTATTTTATAGATAACCATTTCTCATAAAAGAATGGTCATCTGCATCTTTTCATTTTCTTTCTCTTTTCCCATTCTTTTCGTTCAGCTATCTGCCTTCTCTCCTACCTTCGCTAATATCCATATTCATCTATCAATAAACAAACTCACCCAATACACTACAAAGTTTTCCATTTGAAAAATCTATGTAAAATGCAATATCTTGATAAAAAACTATATCATCCCATTTACCACCAGATAAAGCAAAAAGGCGAGAACCCGGTAATGGTACTTGTATTCTATCTTTTTGGGCTAAATCATAATAATAGTATATTAGTAATTGATATAAACCTGCCAACGAGTATAACGTGTATTCTAAATTTGCAAACTTGTAGTACGCCTTTCGCATGTTGTTAATAGTACCAACTGTATTTCTATCATGTTTAACTTTATTATAAACTTTCCACCAACTTGGATTTTCCACTACACCATTTTTATTTGTTATCCCCCATACTGCCCAAGGTTGTATCAAAAACGCATCTTTAATCTGCAATATTTTCACTTCAGTATTGCTAAAATCAGTCTCATGTTTCATAATTACAGGTCGATAATCATTAATATTTTCCCCTTTAAAACTCTTTTCGTGGTAATTACAAATTGATTTTGCCACTATGTCAATCTCACTACCTACTTGCAATAGTATTTTAATATATGAGGAAGAGAATGCACCATAATTTTCTACTGCTAATGAAACATAGTTTAAAGTTTCAACAAATTCTTTTTCAATAGAAATATAAATTTTCCAATACAGATGTATAAAATCTTGCTTATTCATCATAACCTCCTCGTAACACAAGATATAATTCACTGTTTTGTTCGATATAATTCGGCACAAACTTCGCAGTGTATTGAGGGGGATAATAATGGTAGCAAAAAAGTATTATTTCCCCTTAGCGGAAACCATTCGTCAGCATTATACTAATTATTTATTTTCTCCAACTTATCTAATTTCCCTATACTCTCTAAAAAATGACACTCCACAGGAGACAATATATATTCCTGATTCTTTTTATACTTCTCATACTCCGAATGTGCCTTCTCTAAGGCCTGCTGATGTGTTACTTTCCCCTTTGTTGTTAATATATCACGTCTGGTCATCCTAAGATAATCATCAATCGTCTCCAGCCAGTCTTTCATATACATAGGCTCCTGATTTAAAGCATGTACCTCCGCAATATCCAAATACGCTGTAACAATTTTATTGAGCGCATCCAACTCTTTTTCATCAAGATAATTTTTCTCCCCTTCTACGTCAGATCGCTTTATATGGTTTCCGCTCCATGTAGTCAGTCCCATATTATCTTTATCCGCATTTGCCCTTTGGTAAACCACCTCTGCCGCTGTATGCTTATGTGCTGCCCAATGCATTTTGTTTTGAACCTGTTTAAAAAACAACACGGAACTTTCTGCCTTAGGATCGTAGTCACTACTGGTTGCATAGATTTCCAGAACTTTTCGCCAAAATACTTTTTCTGAAGATCTAATATCGCGGATACGTGATAACAATTCATCAAAATAGTTTCCGTCTCCGAGTTTCTTTAAGCGATCATCATCTAAGGCAAACCCCTTTTTCATATATTCTTTTAAAATATTCGTGGCCCAGATTCTGAATTGCGTTCCTCTAAGAGATTTCACACGGTATCCAACCGAAATGATCACGTCAAGATTATAGAAATCAATCTGTCGTTCAACAGTTCTATTCCCTTCCTTTTGAACCGTTGCAAATTTTGCAACAGTTGCTTCCGCCACTAACTCACCTTCTGAAAAAACATTATTGATATGCCTGGATATTGTAGACTTATTCTTTTGAAACAACTCTGCAATCTGAGCCAATGATAGCCACACTGTGTCATTGTCAAATGTAACTTCAACCTTAGTAATTCCGTCTTCAGTTGTGTACATTAGAATACTTGATTTTTCCAATTCTTCTTCTCCTCTAAAAATACTGATGGCAATCAGTCACAATACATCACCAATAATCATTAACTCTCATCATTTTATACCAATATACTATTATTCATATCCCTGTATTTCTCTAATGAGCTACAATTCCGCATCATTACCACCGACTCAACATGCCTCGTCCCCCCAAACATATCCACCCCCCATCCCTCCACTGCTCCATACCCCAACTTCTTCATCACCCTCAAATCCCTCCCCAACGTCTCCGGGTTACACGACACATACACCACCTTTTTCACTCCCATCCGTGCCACGGACTCCATAAACTCCTCCGTACTGCCGCTTCTCGGCGGGTCCATGATCACCAGATCGACCTTATCTCCCCTCTCCGCCATATCCACCAGAAACTTCCCCGCGTCATTACAATAAAACTTCGCATTGGTAATCCCATTAATCTTCGCATTATTCACCGCATCCTTCACGGCGTCCTTATTCAGCTCCACCCCAATCACCGAGCCGGCCTTCCGGCTGGCGATCAGTCCGATGGTACCGATCCCGCAGTACGCGTCCAGCACCGTCTCCTTTCCCGTGAGTCCTGCCAGTTCCAGCGCCTTGCCGTACAGCACCTCCGTCTGCACGGGATTTACCTGGTAAAACGACTTGGACGAAATGCGGAACCTGCATCCGCAGAGCAGATCCTCGATATACCCCTTACCATACAGCACATGCTCCTTCTCCCCCAGTACCATGCTCGTCCCACGTCCATTGACATTCTGAACAATCGTCGTAATCTCCGGGTGCTTTTCCCTTAACGCCTTCACAAAATTATTCTTAGACGGAAATACCGGCGAAGCCGTCACCAGCACCACCATAATCTCCCCGGTCGCGAACCCGCGCCGTACCAAAACATGGCGCAGCAGGCCGAAGCCCGTGTCCTCATCGTAGGTGCGGATCTTAAAGGATTTGAGCATCCCCCGGATCGTCCCGATAATCTCGTCCGCCTTCTGGTCCTCGATCAGGCACCGCTCCACCGGCACCACAATATGGCTGTTTTCCTGGTAAATTCCCGAAATAATATTCCCTCTCCGGTCGCGGTCAAATACCGCATGCACCTTGTTCCGGTAATGATAGGGGTCCTTCATCCCAATGATCCCCTTCACCGGGCAAAGCCCTTTCAGCTGTTCTTCCAAATAGTTCCGTTTCCACTCCAGCTGTTTTTCATATTCCATATCCAGCAACTGGCAGCCGCCGCACTGCTTAAATACCGGGCAAAGGCTCTTTTTCCCCCTTGCCGGGGCCGCTCCGCCTTTTACTCCGCTGGTATTCCCCCGGAATCCTCCTCCGCGCTTTGCTTCCCCGGAATCCTTCTTCCGCTCAATACCGGCCGTTCCATTGATCCTGCCCCGTTTTTCCCGGCCTCCATCTCCATTTATTTCCAGGCGTTTTTCCCGACGTTTCTCCAGCCCCTTCCCCATCTGCTGTTCCGCCTTCCGTCCTTCCCCCTTTTTCTCCGTTCTTCCCGCATACCCGCGTTCGCCATTTTCCTTCACTCTCCCGCCGGTTCTATCGCTGCCACGCAGCCGTTCGCCAGTTCCGCTGCCGCCCTGCTTCCTCTCGCCATCTCCGCCATTTCCGCCGCGCTTCGTCGTCTTAGCTCCGCCACCCACAGCTTTCTTCCTCCGGAATCCTTCCCCGTTTCTTTTCCCATCCATTCCTGTCATATCCCTCTTTCTCATATCCTTAGCCATCACAAACTCCATCTCTCTACTATACTTTTCTTCAAACCGACCCAAGCCGTCCCATTTTCTCCCAGCCCGCGCCCGTCCATTCATCCTCACAAATCACGCCCAAACCTTGCCGCGTTTTCCCCCATTCCTCAAAACGCCTATCGTCATTCTATCACAATTACCCCTCAATGTCTTTTATTATTCCAACTCTCCCTCAAAAACACAGAACCCGCGCCCAAGCTCCCCAACCGCATTCACGCCGCCGTCTCGCCCCGCGCAGGTCCTGTCCCGCCCTATATTCTCAAATCCACCCCTATATCGCTTCTTTCATCCCCCTCAAATCTCCGCCGTCACCTGCCACAGCCACCGCGCCTCTTCCTCCGGCAAATACGGTGAAATCTTCTCGTAAACCTGCTGATGATATTCATTCAGCAATTCCACATCCCGATCCGTCATCAGCTCCCGGTCAATACCATCCACATCAATCGGCACAAAGGTCAGAAACTCAAACCGCATAAACTGCCCATAGGCATTTTTCTCATCCTTCACGCACATCACCAGGTTTTCCGTGCGGATTCCGTGGCTGCCTTCAATATAAAGCCCCGGCTCATCCGACGTGACCATGCCTTCCTCCAGCTCCGCATTTTCCCGCGCGTCCGTCACCAGCCGGTAACGGATACTGTTCGGCCGCTCATGCACATTCAAAAGGTATCCCACTCCATGTCCCGTCCCATGGTTGTAGTCCAGCCCCCGGCTCCAAAACGGCTCTCTCGCCACGTAATCCAAACTGATCCCCCTGCAGCCGTGGAGGAATTTCACCGCCCCCAGCCGCAGCATACTGATCAATACCAATGTAAAATGCTCCCGCTCCTCATCCGTCACCGGCCCCATTACCACCGTCCTGGTAATATCCGTGGTTCCCTCGTAATACTGCCCGCCGGAATCCACCAGATACATCCCCTTAGGCTCCAGTTTCACATTGGTTTCCTCAGTCGCCGAGTAATGGCACATAGCCGCATGTGCTCCGTAAGCGGATATGGTTTCAAAGCTGCACCCCAGACACCCGTCCTGCTCCAAACGCAGTTCCCGCAGATGCTCCGCAACGCTGATCTCGTCCATTTCCACCTTACCCACATTGTGCTTCAGCCAGTAAATAAACCGCGTCATAGCCACGCCGTCCTTGATGTGGGCCTTCCGCATATTCTCCATCTCCACGGGATTCTTCACCGCCTTGGCCTGGCTGGTGGGATTCATCCGCTCAATCACCTGGTTGCTCCCGTCGATCCGGCTGTAAATGGCGTAGTTCACCATCTTGCGCTCCAGCATAATCCGCTGTCCCCGCAGCAGCCCCGTCTCCTCGTACACCGCCTCATAGGGTTTCACCGTGACGCCCAGGCCCTGCAAATACTCCCTCACGGTCCCGGAAAATCCCTGGCCCTGCTCCAGATACGGATAAGCTTTTCCTTCCAGTATTTTCTCATTCGCAAACAGCAGCAGCCGGTCCTCAAACACCATCACATAGGCCAACGCCACCGGATTGTACAACACATCGTTTCCGCGGATATTGAGCAGCCAGGCGATATCGTCCAGGGACGTCAAAATGTGGACCGTAGCCCTGGCCTGAGCCATTTTCTCCCGCAGCTTTCGGATCTTTTCCGCCGCGTTCTCCCCGGCATAACAATCCGCCAGCGCCCAAACCGGCTCTGCGCTCATAGGCGGCCGGTCCTGCCAGATGGTTCCCACCAGGTCCCCGCTGCCGTCAAAACGCACATACTTCGCCTCCAGGGCCTCGTTTAACGCCAGTGCCTCGGCGGCGTTTACCGTACGCCCGTCAAATCCCAGGCAGCCCCCCGCAGGCATTTTCTCCGCCAGATACTCCTGCACCGTGGGCACGCCCTCCTCGCGCATTTTCATCAGCCTGATTCCGCTTCCCGCAAGCTGTGCCGCCGCCTGTACAAAGTACCGCCCGTCCGTCCACAGGCAGGCCTCGTCCATGGTGACCACCGCGGTTCCCGCAGACCCCGTAAAGCCGGTGAGAAACTTCCTGCACTTGAAAAATTCGCCCACATACTCCGATTCATGGAAATCCGCCGTCACCACCAGATAGGCGTCCATCCCTTTCTCCGCCATCAATTCCCGCAGCCTTCCCAAACGCTCCTGTATTACATTCATAACTGTTCCATCCTCTCATCACTTAATCTCGTTCCCACGGCGCGCCTGCCCGTTCCAAACCACCCGCCGCAAGCCCCCGCCCCGCCTGAGTCCCTCTCCCTACCTCCAAACCGCTTCTCTACTCCACATCCCCGCTCATCGCATCCCAGATCGCCGCGCCGATCCCTTCATTATAGGTCGGCTGCGCCCTCATGGCAAACGACATCTGCTCCGCGGTCAGTCCATTTGCGATGGCCGTGGCAATCTCCCCGATCATGTCTGTGGCCCGCGGACACATCATCTGCGCCCCGATAATGGTATTGGAGTACGCCTCAAACACCAGCCGGATAAACCCGTGCTCCTCCCCCGTGATAATGGATTTCCCGTTATCCCGCATGGAAAAATGCCCGCAGCGCACCTTCAGCCCGCTGGCCCTGGCCGTCTCCGCCGTGATGCCCACCGTGGCGATCTCCGGATTGGTATAAATACAGTTTGGCACGATGGGCAGCGGCACATACATTCCGCCCGGCACTACCTCCAGTTTAACGCTGTGGGTTTTCCCCGCAATGCGCTCCACCACATATGTACCCTGAGCCGCCGCCACATGGGCCAGCAGCGTCTTGGCCGCCACGTCCCCGATGGCGTAAACCCCCGGCTCGCTGGTCTCAAACTCCTTGCTGACCTTCAGCCTGCCGTTCTCCATCTCCAGGGACATATCCTCCCCCAAAAGCCCGGAGAGATCCGGCTTACGCCCGATGGCCATCAGCACCTGTGCGCCGCGCACGGTAATGCTCTCCCCCTCCTCGTTGGGCGTCACCGTACAGCACAGAGAACCGTTCTCCTGGGTGATCTCCGTCACCGTGGAATTGCAGTACACGGAAATCCCCTTCCGCTTCAGCTCCTCCTCCAGCCGTTCCCCCACCACGTCGTCCATGGGAGCCATGAGATGCCGCCCCTTCTCCACAATGGTCACATGGGAACAGAGGTTATTGAAAATGGTCGCAAACTCCACCGCGATCACGCCGCCGCCCATAATCACCAGCCGGTCAAAATTCCAGCTCTCCGCGGCCAGCAGCCGGTCGCTATTCCACACCCCCGGCAGGTCCGCGCCCGGAATATGATTCATGATCGGCACAGCGCCCGTGGCGATAATCACCGCCTCCCCCTGAAAATACTCCTTACCTCCACCGGAGAGATTCACCTCCACGGTCTTATCCCTGCGAAGCAGCGCGGTCCCGTAAACCACATCCACGTCCAGCTTGTCAAACTGGCTCTCAATGCCCTGCCGGTAACGCTTCACCGCCGCCTTTTTATACTTCTGCATTTTCCCAAAATCAAAGGAAATGAAATCTGTGGACACTCCGAACTCATCGCAGTTCTGCATCATATGGAACATATTGGAGGCGTGCAGCAGCGCCTTTGTGGGAATACAGCCCCGGTTCACGCAGGTTCCACCGAACTTCTTAGCCTCAATCACCACCGCCTTCAGGCCGAACTCCGCCGCCTTCATAGCCGCCGTGTAACCGCCCGGGCCAGCCCCTATAATCACAACATCGTAATGTTTTGCCATTATTTTCCGTCTCCTTCCTCAAATAAACCCAGCGCCACACACGCCTTCCAGACGCCATCGTCGCCGATGTCCGCCGTCACGTAGTCCGCCGCCGCCTTTAACCCCGGATGGGCGTTTCCCATGGCCACCCCGATGGCGGCCTCCCGGATAATCTCAATATCGTTCATGCTGTCCCCGAATGCCACCGTCTGCTCCGGCGCGATCCCGTAATATTCGCACAGCCGCATAAGCCCGTTGGCCTTGGAGGCCTCCTGCTCCACCACGTCCGCCCCCATAAGCCCTGCGAACATGGGGAATTTGAACTCCGCAAACTGCCGCTCCAGCCGCTCTGCCCCTTCCGGGCCGCCCACGTAAGTCAGCGTTTTCACCGGCATGTCCATCAGAAGCCAGGGATCCTTAAAATTGCGCTCCGAGCTTCCCCAGCGCACCTTGTCATAATAGACCACATCCTCCGGGCAGGTATAGTAATCCCCTCCGCCCACGGAAATTCCCAGCGCCAGCTTCTGATCCTCCCCAAACGCCAGCAGCCGTCTCAACCGTTCCTTGTCCATCAGGTGTTCGAAAATAATCTTCCCACCTTCCACCTCAACCCGCGTCCCGTTCAGATGGATAATGGCGTCCGGTTTCACCATATCCCGGTAGGCCACGCTGTAGGGCTCGTTCATGTTCCGGCCGGAAGCTACCACGATCACCGAGTCCTCCCGAAGCCGCCGGATCGCCTCCATGGCGCTGGCCGGAATCTCCCAGGTTCTGTGGTCAAGGAGCGTCATATCCAGATCGAAACTGATAATCCTCTTTTTTTTGTGAAATTTTACCATAAAAAATCCAAATTCCTTTACATTTTTTTTGAAAATAGGGCTTTTCAAAACCAAAAACATTTGCTATAATATAGAAGTTCGCTCGGGGTATGGCGTAGCTTGGTAGCGCGCTCGGCTGGGGGCCGAGAGGTCGCAGGTTCAAATCCTGTTGCCCCGATTGTGAAAAACCTTGATTTTATTGGAAATCAAGGTTTTTTTATTGCCTGATCCTCCGTTTACATAAATCATTTTCCGGCATACTTCCAACGCGTTCTCTATCCCGGAAGCCCGATCAGACCATTTTTCCCTCATATAAACCTTCGATGAACCTTCATCATTATACCTTAATGACAGCGATTCTTCAAGATATGCCGGAGGGATCCGGGAAAGTTTTCCAATTTACTCTCAGAAATACAAAAAGCAAGGTTTTTGCTTCAATAGAGAATTCATCTTCTTTTGCAACCGCCCCATATGATTCCATACCCTTATGTAAATTTCCGTTTCCACCCGTCTATATCCCGCGTGATCTGTACACTCCCTCTTGCCATCCCTCCCCCCCATGCACTATAATAAAACCATCCCGTCCCCCGCGCCTTCCCCGGCGCCCGGGCCATTTACCCAAGGAGGATCAACCATGTCACTGGAAGGACGCATCTATCAATTCCGTCTCACGAAAGTAGAGCTGGCCGAGCTGGCGCTCCGTCTCACCTGGGACTCATTTATGTTGGGGAAGAAGAGGTATCTCCTGATTACAGCCGGGATCCTGTTAATCATCCCCGCTTTGGGCGGGATTCTGGCTATCGGCGCCGGACTCACCACAGCCCTGCTGTCCCTGCCCTTTTTCCTCTTCCAGGCCCTGCAGAACCTGACCATATTTTTCCTGGTCCTGACCGTGTTCAAATTTCTCAGCTACTTTTGGACCTTTTCCCGCCAACCCGTCTCCCAGGAGATGCGGCTGCGCCTGGAAAATGGCTGCCTGTACGAGGATAACGTCTCAGTCGTCCACCAGGGTTCCTCGTTCACCGCATTTCCGGAGACCCCGGGCCTGCTGCTCTTAAAGCGCGAGCTTTCCCGGAAAAGCCACTCCTATCTCGTCCTGCCCAAGCGCCTGTTCGCCGGACCGGACGAAATCCAGGCCTTCAAAGCCTACTTAAGCGCGTCCTCCCCCTATAACCAGCCCCAGCCTCAGGCCCAATCCCCGGATTCCGGCTCCTGCCGGTTCCGCTTTACCTTCCAGTTGAGCCCGGACGACTTTGCCCATGTCTACACCGAGCTCATGGGCATCTCCCGCTGCCACCGGCCCTTATGGAGTAACGGCAGCACGCTGCTTTCCCTGTTCTTCTGCCCGGTCCTTACATTGATCATGGCAACCCGTTTCATCGTAAGCGGCGACGTCGTCGCGAGCCTGTGCCTCCTCGGTCTGGGCCTGTTCCTCTCCGCGTTCTTGTTTTTCAGCGTCTCCTCCATCCGCGAGGATGTCTACCGCCGCCGGATGCGCCAGAACCGCTTTCCCATAAATGGTTCCGGCCCATGGGATCTCTCCTTTTCCCCGGAAATGCTGACCGTGCGCCGCGAACAGGACAGCTTCAAACGCTCGTGGGACGTATACACTCATTTTTACGAGACAATGGACACTCTGTTTCTCCTGTGCATCGAAAATAAGATCATAAAACAGTACGTTTTCATCCCCAAATGGACCTTCACCTGCCGCGAGGAGCAGGACGCCTTCACCGCCTTCTGCCAAAGCCGCGGAAAGGTTCTGGAATTTGTCCACATTCCGGAGATCGAAGAGCCTGAGCGCATACAGAAAAAGGTCCGCCGCCGGACCATTCTGTTCTGGTGCGCCCTGTCCCTTTACCTGATACTCCTGATCGTTGTCTCCATTCTCTCAGGCATCCGCCAGTCGGGCCTTTAAACCACAGCCCTGCACCCGCCGCGCCCTGAAACCACAATTCCCGCCGCACCATCCGCCAGTCCCTGTCATAAATTAAAATAACGCTATCCACCACAAGGATTCAAACTCTATGGAACGACTGGTCCCCCTCGAAAAAGCCGCGGAAGCTGTCTGCGAAGCCAACTCCAAGCCGCCTCTTATCTTTCAGCTTCCCCCCGCGAAAGGCCGGCAGGTTCTGGAAAACGCCCAGAACACGCCGGTTTACATGTATCCCGCCACCGTAAACACCATGCCGTTTTATACCGGCCGCTGGGGTAATATCAATCTCTATCTGCTGCGCCCGGAACGCGCGTCCGGGTCTCTGCCCGTCATCTTCTATATCCACGGCGCCGGCTGGGTGTTCGGCAGCTACCACACCCACGAAAAGCTGGTCCGCGAGCTCTGCGCCCGCACCAACTCCATCGTGGTATTTCCCGAATACACCCGGTCCCCGGAAGCCAAATACCCCACCGCCATCGAGCAGTGCTACCGCGTGCTCAGCTCCCTGCCGGAGCTGTTCTCCCGCCTGGGCTGGCCCGTGGATTTAAGCACGCTCACCGTAGCCGGAGACAGCGTGGGCGGCAATATGGCGGCGGCCATGACCCTGATGGCCAAATACCGCAGCGGCCCCAGCATCCACAAGCAGCTGCTCTACTATCCCGTGACAAACGCCTGCTTCAACACCTGCTCCTACAAGGAATTCGCGGAGTGCTATTACCTGTACCGGGCGGGTATGATCTGGTTCTGGGATCAGTACACGTCCTGCGCCAAGGACCGCGGCCAGATCACCGCCTCCCCCCTGCGGGCCACCGCCGAACAGCTCTGCGGCCTCCCCCAGGCCATGATCTTAAACGGCGAGGCCGACGTGCTCCGGGACGAGGGGGAAATGTACGCCCGCAATCTCCTGGAAGCGGGCGTCCCCGTTACCGCCATGCGCTTTAAGGCCATCATCCACGACTTTGTAATGTTAAACGCCCTGGACCAGACCCAGGCCTGCCGCGCCGCAATGGACGTTTCCACTGCCTGGATCAACCGCAAAAACATGGAAAACGCCATAGCCGCGAATCCCTGATTTTCCCAAACAGCCGCCGCAGACCGCCCCTTGCGTGCAGCAAAAAAGGATTGCGAAGCGGGCTTTTAAGCCCCACGCAATCCTTTTATCCTATCTGTTTATAACCGCCCAGTCCTTTGACCGTCACGTCTGATTGAACAACTACTGATACAGGGTCAGGCCCTTGATCAGCAGAACCGGCTCGCTCCAGTTGTCGTCCTTCGTCAGGGAGAATTCCACCCGCAGCTGATTCTGTCCGGACACGTCCACCGCAAATGTGATGGGCTGCGCGTCGTAACGGATATCCGCGGAGGTATACAACACCTGATCATCGTCGCCGTACACCGTAAGTTTTCCCAGCAGACCGCTGTCGAACTTGGTGGACGGGGAGAACGTTCCGGACAACAGCTTGTAATTGCCGCCCGGCGAGCACTTCACATAGCTGCCCTTTTTAACCAGGCGGATTGCATCATTCCAGTTCTCCCGGTTGAAAGTTCTTCCGCTGGAAATGATAGTGTAGCCGTTGGTCTTGATGCCTTCCATGTTCTGGACCAGGGTGGCGCTTGCGGGATCGATAGCCAGACCCACCGGCTCTGTCTGCGCCTCGGCGGGCACCCAGACGCCGTCCGAGCCGATCTGCCGCCCGTCAATCACAGTGTCGGTCACCATCGCTCCGGTATCGGGAGCCAGGTAATACCATTTATCATTGTCCTTCAGCCATCCGTACTGAAGAACTCCGCTCTCGTCCATGTAATACCACTGGCTGCCCACCTGGGTCCAGCCGGTCACCATAAATCCGTCCGAGCCGATATAATACCGCTTTCCGTCCAGATTAAGCCATTCCTGGCTGGCGTACTTCTCCGCGCCGCGCTGATATCTCCATCTCCCATTTACATCCTTCCACGTACCCGCAAAGGCCGGAAACGCCATCAGCACGCTCAATGCGGCCGCCGCCGCTATCATGATAATCCGTTTTTTCATAGGGCATTCTCCTCTCAAAAATAAAGCTGTTACACTTTTTTCATTATAAGTCATTCCACCGCAATATGCAACCTGGTGGACGATTACGTTTTTCTTAATCTTCCGCAGCCGTTCTATCCACAGCCCCGCGTGAAAGCGCGGCTCTGCGAACCATAACCCGCAGACGCTCCATGCCAATTTTCCCTCGGATATCTGAACCGCTCCCCCGTCTACGAAACGGAGTCCGCCGCGCTCACCGCCCGCGGCCTGTTGACCACATAGATCCCCAGGCACACCAACCCCAGCGCCAGCGCCGTCTTGACCCCAAACGCCTGATCGTTCTCCGCCAGAAGCCAGGCCGATAAAATCACCCCAAACACCGGATTCATAAACCCGTACACCGCCACCCTGGAAACCGGATTATGCTTTAACAGCAGACTCCACAGCGTATACGCGGCGGCCGAGATAAACGCCAGGTAGCACAGCATCCCGATCCCCGCCGGTCCCGCCGACGTCACGGCGATCCGCCCGCCGCCCACGAGTCCCCAGGCCACCATCACCAGGCCGCCTGCGGCAAACTGGTAGCCGCTGAGCACCACCGTGTCCTCCCGGCGGGAATACTCCTTGATCAGCGCTGCGGAAAATGCGTACGCCACCGTGGACAGCAGCACAAATCCCTCCCCGTTCCATTTCATCCCGGCCCCCAGGCCGTCCTTCGTCCAGTTCACCAGCACCACTCCGGCAAATCCCACCAGGCAGCCCAGGATTTTCTGCCCCGTAAAACGCTCCTGGCGGAACACCAGACTGGCCACCAGAATGCTGATAAATACGTTGGCCCCCTCGATAATGGAAGACTTCACGCCGGAAGCATTTGCCAGTCCAATATAAAAGAACAGGTATTGCAGCACCGTCTGGCAGGCCGCCAGCTTGAGAATCATCCCCCAGCTCCCCTTTTTCGGCACAAGGGGCCTGCGCCTCCCCAGGCTTGCAATGGCGATCACCAAAATCCCCGCCAGCGTAAACCGGATTCCCGCAAACAGAATCTGCGTATTCACCGCCTCCGCAGGGATCTGAAACATCCCGTAACCAATTTTGATGCAGGGAAATGCGCTCCCCCACAGCGCGCAGCAGACCGTCGCCAGCAGGCAGACCCCCAACGGGGCCGTGATCCATTTTCCCGTTCCACATCGCTCCATCATAAGTACCTCCCTCATCTTAAAATGCGCCCGACAGACAGCGGCCGCCCCGGTGCGCCCATTTCTCACCAAACAAAAAATCGCCCCCGGCTCAGGAAATATCCCTGTGCTCCGGGAGCACACCCCATCAGGTGTTCTTCATAATTACGCTCTCCACCGCATCCGCCACATGCTCGCAGGCGTCGCAGCATTTTTCCAGGAAATTGTAAATCTCACGCCAGGCAATGATCTCCAGGGGATCCGTCACCTCCGTGTGCAGCCGCCTCATGGAGTCGATGAACAGGCGGTCCCCCTCCTCCTCCAGGGCGTTGATCTCAATGATCAGGCCGTGCAGCGTCTTGGATTTCTTGAAATTGGCAAACTCCTCCATGATCTCCTTGAGCACCTTGCAGCAGCGGATGATCACCTTGGTGAACTGCAGCGCCTCCGGCCGGATGGTATGTACATTGTTAATATAAATGCGGATCAGCACGTCCTCGATCTGGTCCGTGACCTCGTCGATGCTCTGGCTGAGCAGAATGATGTCCTCCCGCTCAATGGGCGTGATAAACGCCTTCACCAGCACCGCCATCATCTCGTGCTTTTTCTTGTCCGCATCGTGCTCGATCTTGTGCAGCTCGTCCAGATTCTCCGACAGACGGCTCACATCAAAATTCGCCAGGTTCTCCTCCAACATCTTCGCCGCCTGGCAGCCGCACTCCACGCACTGGATAAAATTCTCAAAATAGTAATTGTCGCTCTTCTTCGCCATGTTCTCTTATCTCCTTAAACTCAACCGTCCGCCCAATCAGAACAGAACCATAAACAGCTTTGCCATAAAAAATCCAATCAGCCCGCAGCCCGGGAAATTCAACAGCCAGGTCAGCGCCATGTCCTGAACCACCTTGAAATTGATGGCGGACAGACGTTTCACCGCGCCCACGCCCATGATCGCCGTAGTCTTGGTGTGGGTGGTGCTCACCGGGATACCGAATACCGTGGACACCAAAATACACAGCGCGCCCGCGATATCCGCGGAAAATCCCTGGTACTTCTCCAGCCGCACCATATCCATCCCCACGGACTTGATAATCTTCTTGCCGCCTGCCGAGGTGCCGATTCCGATCACCAGGGAGCAGAGTAAGAGAAGCCACACCGGCATACCCACGCCCGACGCGTTCTCCCGCCCGTTGGACAGGCAGATCACCAACAGCAGCACGCCCATGAATTTCTGGCCGTCCTGGGCCCCGTGCATAAACGCCATAGCCGCGGCGCCGCCCACCTGGGCGTGGCGGAAAAATCCATCCGTCCTGCGCCGGTCCATATTCCGGCACAGCCATGCCACCAATTTACAAACAAAATATCCGCTGAAAAAACCGATTACCGTAGACAAAACCAGACCGTACAGAACCTTGACCCACTCCGCGCCGTTGATTCCGCTAAGGCCCCCCTGAAGGGCGATTGCCGCTCCGGACAGACCGGCGATCAGCGAATGGCTCTCACTGGTGGGAATCCCGAAATACCACGCCAAAGCCGACCATACCACAATGGAAAACAGCGCCGCGCTGAGCGCTACCAGCGCCTGGTCGCTGTGACCGCCGAAATTCACCATGTTGGTGATGGTGGCCGCCACGGTGGAGTTGACCATGGTCATGACGAACACACCGGCAAAATTGCACACCGCCGCCATGATAATCGCCGCGTCCACATTCAGCGAGCGCGTGGACACGCAGGTGGCGATGGCGTTTGGCGCGTCCGTGCAGCCGTTCAGGAAAATGACGCACAGTGTGAGAAACACCGTGATCATCACCGCCGGGCTGGACGTCACCTGTTGCCAGAAAAACGAAAATGACAGATCCATAATCTTCCTTATCCTACCCTCTTAACTTATTTTTTACTTACCTCTTACACATATTTTACATGCCATGCCATTTTATTCTAGCACGCTTTTTTATGGGCGTAAAGTTCTTATCCGTAAATAATATGCTAAAAATGCCGTATTTTTTCAGCATAAGTAAATAAAATGTTAGGTATTTGTAAATTTTTGAGGATTTCGAGGGGATGGGGGTAACTTTTTGGATATCATTTTAATCGTTGTCAAAGATACGGGAGGCCATATTATCCATTTGCGGATAATATGGCCTCCCAGTCTGGTTTCTATCGTTTTCTCAAAATCATATTGAGCCAGCGCTCGTCCCCTCTGCCTGGCCGCACGTCAAATGTCACCCACATCTCCTCCACATCATAGACCGGTATCCGCTCCAGCAGCCCAGCCATCTTCGCCTCCGTCATATTCGTAAAGTAACGGCCGCTGCGCTCGCCTTCCTCTGTCCCGTACTTGAAGGAGGTGTAAACGATCCCGCGCCGCCTCAGCGCCCGGGCCATTTTCCCAAACACCACCTCCAGCTCTGCGCAGGGCAGGTGGAGAATGGAGGAGCAGGCCCAGATTCCGTCGTAATGCTCCACCTCGTCCAGATCCTGAAACAACATCCGGCGAACGTTGATCCCGGTATACTCCGACGCGATGCGGACGAACTCAGCGGAACCGTCCACCGCCTCCACCTGGAATCCCCTGTTCCGGAAATATTTCGTGTCCCGCCCCGAGCCGCAGCCGAAATCCAGAATCCACGCGCCCGGTTCCAAATATTGTAAGAAACGCTCCTGGGTCTGTGAGAACTCCACATCCCTCGTGCTGTCCACATACGCCTTCGCGTGTTGATCGTAGTATTGCAGTGTGTCGTCCATTTTCAAAGTCTCCTCCCCGCCTGATTCATGCCGTTTGCTCTGTCCATCATATCATGTTTGAAACGCGCGGGCAACGGGATTTCCCGGGCTGCGGCCGGGCTAGCCGGAAACGAATCCCCCGCGTTTGAAAGCGGGGGATCTGCAAATAAGCGTTTATTATGAGGAGGGCGCGCTGAATGTTACGCCTGTATATAACCAGTCCACACAGATGGAGGTTCTGGCCCCGCCGTTGGAGGCGAAGGTGATGACCTGGCACATGGACCACAGGTTTGTGGCCGGGTCCTGTTGCCGGATCCGCATCCAGTGGGTCTCCTGGGACTGACTGTAAACCACGTCGTCCAGCACCTGGCTGGTGCTGATCCTCGTATTGTTGAGCGTCTGGGACTCGATTGCAGCCGCATCGTAGATGCTGGTCCGGCGGATATCCGCCAACACGGGTGTTGCGGTATCTTTGGCCCTGATAGAGAGGCGGATGGAAGCGGTGCTGCCAAACTGGGCCGTCAGAACCAAGCTGCCCAGCGGAACGTTCAAAACGCTCCCCGACTTCGACAGGTCCGCATTGTAAGACTCCGTGTTGGATTTGAGGTTCGGACTCACCACCTCCTGATCCGCGGTCTTAAAACTCAGCTTATAGCTGGTCGGCGTACTCTCCGCCACTGCAATCCCAGGCGCCGGGCCTGTATCCCCCTTTTGCCCCGTGCCTCCCGTAGCACCGGTTACCCCCGCTATTCCCTGGGCTCCGGTCGGACCGGTTATTCCCTGCGGCCCGGTTGGACCGATTATTCCCTGCGGCCCGGTTGGGCCGGTTACTCCCTGGGCCCCGGTTGGGCCTGCTACTCCCTGGGCCCCGGTCGGACCAGTTATTCCCTGTGCCCCAGTCGGACCAGTTATCCCTTGCGCCCCGGTTGGGCCGGTTATCCCTTGCGCCCCGGTGGGACCGGTTATTCCCTGCGCCCCAGTCGGACCGGTTGGGCCGGTTATTCCCTGCGCCCCAGTCGGACCCGTTATCCCCTGTACCCCAGTCGGGCCGGTTACTCCCCGCTCCCCGGCTGGACCGGTTATTCCCTGTGTCCCAGTCGCCCCGGTTGGGCCGGTTATTCCCTGCGCTCCAGTCGGGCCGGTTACTCCCCGCTCCCCGGTTGGACCGGGTATTCCCTGTGCCCCGGTCGGGCCAGTTATCCCCTGCTCCCCGGTCGCCCCAGTCGGGCCGGTTATTCCCTGTGCTCCAGTCGCCCCAGTCGCTCCCGGTTCCCCCTGAGGACCGGCGCAGCCTTTTTCTCCCCGAGGCCCCTGGGGGCCGGTCTCCCCTTGAATCCCCTGTTCCCCCATCGGTCCCTGTTCCCCGGCCGGACCGCGCTCACCGGCGTCGCCGATCTCCCCCTGAGGGCCAGCGGGACCAACAGGCCCGGGATCACCTTTCGGTCCCATAGGCCCCTGATCACCCTGAGGGCCTACCGGCCCGGGGTTGCCGCGCACGCCCTGAGGGCCGATGTCCCCCGGATCACCCTTCGGACCCACGTCGCCGCGCACCCCCTGGAGACCGCGGGGTCCCTGGGGACCGATATCGCCGCGCAGCCCGGGAAAACCCTGACATCCCGCGTTTCCTCTGGGTCCCTGAAGCCCCTGAGGTCCCCGCTCCCCCCTTGGCCCTTGGGGCCCCTGCGGCCCCCGTTCTCCTCTGAGTCCCTGAGGACCTTGTGCCAATACGCTCCCCCCGCCATAGCCATCGCAGCAAGGGCACGTCCTGCCCATATTATTATAATCATAACCGTTCACCGGCATTTCCCTCCTCGTCATACACACTCTATTTAACAATAATGCACCCCAAATATCGCAACTCAGTCAGAACATTTCACTCCGTTCAGAGCCAAATTTCGTGTTTTCTAATTTCCACCTTCATCCCGTTTCCCCATCTGTTTGACAAGCTGGTTCCCCCAAACACTGGTTCCTGCCACCAAAATCCCCTGTGTAAAAGCGGTAAACAGCGACAACGCCGTAGTATTTCTGGTCGCGCACACCCAGACGCTGCACCCAGCCACTCCCATAATTCCCAAAACATACGGAATCAGCCAGTCCGGCACCTTGGGCGTACGCTTTAACGCATTTCCGATCAGCCACAGCACGGGCACCAGCACCAGCATTTCCGGCTTAATATATTGCGTAAACTCCATAACTCCACCTCCGCCTCCGGGAACTCCCCCGGATTTTATAGGGATGTACAATACCCTATTCTATGCGGCTTTCCTCCCTCCGGTTCCTCCCCCCGGACGAGACATCTGAACATGCAATCGAGTAGGAGGGAGTGATTAACTCCCGTCCTCTCACACCACCGTG
>QFCH01002465.1_pt1 | contig 24308 bp, 18 predicted proteins | sample 5346071 | NCBI WGS metagenome assembly QFCH01 (sample SAMN09062255, study PRJNA434731) | Human gut metagenome, whole genome shotgun sequencing project. | isolation source: stool timepoint B chromium assembly | host: Homo sapiens | collected 2015
CTCTTTGTCAAGAGTTGGGGTAAAATGTTTTTTTCGAGACATCGGAACTGTATTCCGGTGTCTCTTTATGTTAAGGATAGAAAGATCCGATTCCTAAAGTTTTCAAAGTTACGATACCCAAAGGCGTTTCGTTTGATTACTTTGATCGCATTGTTTGTTCCTTCGGTGAAACCATTAGTATAAGGGCAGTCGAAAGCATTTAGTATATAGTTTGACCAGTTTCCCAGCATGGTCAGGCAGGCGTGAAATTCCTTTAGCTGGCTGGCTTGTGCAGCAAGAATAAAAAATTTGAGTTTTTCAGTAGCTTCCTTACGCGTGGCTGATTCCATAAAGCCATAAAATAATTCTTTTAGATGATAAGCGATCGCTAAGTCCTGTGATTGCAGCAGGATGACTTCTAAAGCTTCTAATCCCTCTTTGGTTAACTTTTTTTGGTGTGTAAGCAGCAGCTTGCGGCTTCTTTTAAAATATTTCCGTTTATCAGCAAGAAGCTGTTTCTGAACTCTTTTGCGTACATTTTCTAAAGCCCACGTAACATATCGGACTACATGGAACTTATCAATGACAATGGTGGCTTGAGGAAAATAATCTTTGGCCAGTTCCTTGTAAACTTTGTTCATATCCATGACGATGTAACGTACTTCTTTTTTATTGGAAAAGCCTTGAAAATACTGCATGAGAGATACCTGCGTACGGGAGGGGAGGATGTCAAAAAGACAGTGCTTATCCGGTTGTGTAAGTATTGCCTGAAATTTTTCACCACCTGCATTGCCTTTGAATTCATCAATAGAAAGTACGGAGGGAAGTCTCTGAGGTTTGGGAAAATGAACATCTCTGAGTCTTCGAAAAACGGAAGAATCAGAAATTCCAAGAAGCCTGGAAACAGACCGAACACTCTGCCGCTCCGAGAGCAGGTGAAGAGAATAAAAAGCAAGGCGGGTGGTGATCCGGCAATGTTTGGGCAGAAGAGTGAAAGTTTCATAAAAGTGTTTTTGGCAGGAAGGACAATGATATCGGCGTTTACGGTAATGAAGGAAGGTATGTTTTCCCATAAAAGGGAGATCTTTGATCACGGAGGTACGATAATCATGGACTTTATCGGTAAGGGCATGGCAATGAGGGCAAGTATGAGGTTTACGTTTTAAAGAGAAGAAAACATGCACCTGTGTATTAGAAGTAGAAATATCAGATATAAAAACATCTTCCAATTCGAGGAGTTTTGCGGTAAAATCAGAAATAGGCATAGGGTTCAATCCTGTCTATATATTTTGGTGTGGTAACTTAATTATATAGGAATTGAACTTCTATGCCTACTTATTTTTTACTTTACCCCCAAGTAAAGTTTACAACCTTTTTTTTCAAAGTGTGAAATCAGAATCAAAACTATGAAGATAATGCAGTTGTGAAAATTTGGCGAATCAGTTATACTATATGAAATGGCAGATGCCATAATTTATTAAAGAGGTGAAAAAATGGCGTATATGGACCATGTTTATTATTTAAAAAAAGCCATTGAGGTATCAAAGAAGTCCAGGGAACACGGAAATACTCCTTTTGGCGCTTTGTTGGTGGACAAGGACGGCAATATTTTGATGGAGCAGGAAAACATTGAAATTACCGAAAAAATCTGTACGGGCCATGCAGAGGCTACGTTGGCGGCCAGAGCCTCTCAGACGTATTCAAAGGATTTTTTATGGCAGTGTACGCTGTATACCACAGCGGAGCCCTGCGCCATGTGTGCAGGTGCTATTTACTGGGCCAATATTGGCCGCGTTGTTTATGGAATGACAGAGCGGCGTCTGTTGGAGCTTACAGGAAGCCATGAGCAAAATCCTACATTTGATTTGCCCTGCAGACAGGTTTTTGCCAGAGGACAGAAAGATATTACGGTAATCGGGCCTGTTCCTGAGGTTGAGGAAGAAGCTGCAGCTGTGCACCAGGGCTACTGGGATTAGGAGGGAAGTTGATGTATAAGGTTACTGTGATTGAAAGTAATAAAAAAAACAAGAAAAAAAACACATGGGAATTTATGCTGGGGGATATGGATACACCGGAGTATGACAGGATGATGGCAGAAATTTCTGACACGCTTTATAACATGGATCTGGAATATAATGATGTTGACGGAGACGGAGATATGGCTGTGGATGATATGCTTATTTCCATTTCCGAGGAAGAGGATTTTGAAAGACAGATGCATGGCAGCCGCTGTGAGTATCTGATTAAGGGAAAAACCGTATGAAAAACAAAAAAAAGACCAGCTGCGAGTGCTGCGGCAATTATATATATGATGAAGATTATGATTGTTATGTGTGTGATATGAATCTGGATGAAGATGAAATGGCCAGATTTTTAACAGATACCTTTAATAACTGTCCGTATTTTCAGTTTAATGATGAATATAAAATTGTTCGTAGACAGATGTAGGTCTATTTGGGGGGATTGGGATGAAACAATATATTATGGCACTGGATCAGGGAACAACCAGTTCCAGATCAATTTTATTTGATGAAAACGGCAGTATCTGTGCAATGGCACAGAAGGAATTTACGCAGATCTATCCAAAGCCGGGCTGGGTGGAGCACGATCCCAATGAAATATGGGATTCACAGAAAGAAGTGGCTCGTCAGGTGCTGCAGGACTCAGGCATCAGTGCTGAGCAGATCATGGCTATTGGAATTACAAATCAGAGAGAAACAACCATTGTATGGGATAAAAGTACGGGAATGCCGGTTTATAATGCCATTGTGTGGCAGTGCAGGCGGACCGCACCCATGATTGATGCTTTGGATGAAGATTTTTGTGACTATATTAAAAAGACGACTGGACTTGTACCGGATGCCTATTTTTCAGCCAGCAAGCTGGGATGGATTCTGGATAACGTTCCAGGAGCCAGAGAAAAAGCACGGGCCGGTGAACTGCTTTTTGGTACAGTGGATACATGGCTGATCTGGAATATGACCGGTGGAGCAGTTTTTGTAACAGATTATACCAATGCATCAAGAACCATGATGTTTGATATTCATAAGCTGTGTTGGGACAGCTATATTCTTGACCGTTTCGGTATACCGGCCTGTATGCTGCCAAAGGTTCGGCCTTCCAGCTGTGTTTATGGAGAAACACTGCCTCAGTTTTTAGGCTGTCCCATTAAGGTGGCCGGCGCTGCGGGAGATCAGCAGGCGGCATTATTCGGACAGTGCTGCTTTGACTATGGTGATGTAAAAAATACATACGGAACCGGCTGCTTTTTGCTGATGAATACAGGAAGAAGTGCAGTTGAAAGTCAGAGCGGGCTGGTGACAACCATTGCAGCCAGCTGCAGTGATCGTGTGGAGTATGCCCTTGAAGGCAGTGTCTTTGTGGCCGGAGCATCGATTCAGTGGCTGAGAGATGCCATGAAAATGATCGAAAGTGCTCCGGAATCTGAGACATTGGCCGAGATGGCAGAGGACACACAGGGCGTTTATATTGTACCGGCATTTACCGGTCTGGGAGCCCCTTACTGGAATCCTTATGCCAGAGGTATGGTGGTGGGACTGACCAGAGGCAGCGAAAAGTCTCATTTTGTAAGAGCTACGCTGGAGTCCATTGCCTATCAGACCTATGATGTACTTAAGGCTATGGAACAGGATGTGGGCATGAAAATCAAAGCACTGAAGGTGGATGGCGGTGCTGCGGCTAACCATTTGCTGATGCAGTTCCAGTCCGATCTTTTAGGGGTCAATGTTTTAAAACCCAATTGTTTGGAAACCACGGCTCTGGGAGCTGCTTATCTGGCCGGCCTGGCTGTGGGATATTGGCATGATAAGTCCAGTATCCGTCAGAATTGGTCCCTGAAGGAGACTTTTGAACCTAAAATGCCTGACAAACAGGCAGAACGTAAGCTTAAAGGGTGGAAAAAGGCCGTGCGCTGTGCCTTATATTGGGCAGAAGACGAAGAATAAGGGAATACAAATAGGTAATCAATACGGTGTCACAAATCGGTATCCCAGGCTTGAAAAATCTTTCGGGATGTGGTAGATTAAAAGTGTCCTATTAATTTTATATGGAATTGCAGAGAACAGGAGTCAGGCAATACAGGATGCGCGTGGGCGCGTCTTATTTGCCTGACTTTTTATATTTAAAAGGCTGATGAATAATCATTTAAAGTTTATGAAGGCTGTATGAAAATAAGGAGATGAGTGCGGATGTATGATGTAGCGATTATCGGCGCAGGGGTTGTCGGCTGTGCCATTGCAAGAGAACTGGCAAGATATTCGGTGAGTGTTTGTGTGATTGAAAAGGAGGAGGATGTTTGCTGCCAAACCTCCAAGGCCAACAGTGCCATTGTCCATGCCGGCTATGATGCTGCCAATGGCTCGTTAAAAGCAAAACTCAATGTTTTGGGAAATGAAATGATGGGACGGCTGGCAGATGAGCTGGATTTTCCATTTAAGAGAAATGGATCCCTTGTGATTTGTACAGAAAAGGAAGGTCTGCCAAAGCTTCAGGAATTAAAGGACAGAGGTGAAAAAAACGGAGTCGACGGTCTGGAAATACTGGACAGAGCACAGGTGCTTGCGATGGAGCCAAATCTTTCAGATCAAGTGATTGCTGCCCTCTGGGCGCCGACCGGCGGTATTGTCTGTCCTTTTAATCTGACCATTGCTCTGGCTGAAAATGCGGCTGTTAATGGGGTGGACTTTAAACTGAACACAGAGGTTGTGAAAATTGGCGGTGAATGCGGCAATTATTTGCTGGATACAACAAACGGACCAATTTACAGCCGTATCATTGTCAATGCTTCAGGTGTTTACGGGGATGTATTCCACAATATGGTCAGCTCTGAAAAAATTCATATTACACCCAGAAAAGGGGAGTATTGTTTGCTGGACAAAGCTGTTGGCGATTACGTATCCAGAACTATATTTCAGCTGCCGAATGCCATGGGCAAAGGCGTGCTTGTCACACCAACGATTCACGGCAACCTGCTTGTAGGCCCTACGGCTGTGGATATCGAGGATAAAGAAGGCACCAATACCACAAGAGAAGGCTTGGATTTTCTTGCCGCCAGAGCTGCCCAGAGTGTAAAAAAACTTCCCATGGGTCGGGTGATTACATCTTTTGCAGGACTTCGCGCGCATGAGGACAGGGATGAATTTGTTATTGGTGAGGCTAAAGATGCTCCGGGATTTTTTGATGCTGTGGGGATTGAGTCACCGGGATTAACCAGTGCACCAGCGATTGGTGTGATGGTTGCCGGATTAGTTGCCGAGAAACTGGATTTAAAGCTGAACCCATCTTTTGTGTCAAAACGCACAGGCATTGTGAATCCCCAGCTGATGTCAAAGGACGATCGGATCCGTCTGATGAAGGAAAATCCGGCCTATGGCAATATCATTTGCCGTTGTGAGATGATTTCCGAGGGGGAAATTATAGATGCCATTCACCGGCCGTTGGGGGCCCGCTCTCTGGACGGTATTAAGCGTCGAACCAGAGCCGGAATGGGACGCTGCCAGGCAGGCTTTTGTTCACCGAAAACCATGGAGATTCTTGAGCGGGAAGTTCCTGTGGCCATGTCGGAGATTACCAAAAGCGGCCCTGGTTCCGGTTTAATTACAGGGCGTACAAAGGAAACATTGTAGAGAGGATGGCGAGCATATGGAAAAATATGATATTGTAATTATCGGCGGAGGCCCCGCAGGATTGGCGGCAGCCGTTTCGGCCCGTGACTGTGGGGTTGAAAGTATTCTCATTTTAGAGCGGGATCGGGAGTTGGGTGGTATTTTAAATCAGTGTATTCATAATGGTTTTGGCCTCCATACATTTAAAGAGGAGCTTACAGGTCCGGAATATGCAGCCCGTTTTATCGATCAGGTGAAAGAACATAATATTGAATACAGGCTGAATACCATGGTTGCAGATATTTCACCGGATAAGACTGTGACAACCATCAGTCGTGAGGATGGTCTCAGAGAAATCAAGGCTGAAGCCATTATTCTGGCCATGGGCTGCCGGGAACGTTCCAGAGGTGCACTTAACATCCCAGGATACCGTCCGGCAGGGATATTTTCTGCCGGAACGGCTCAGCGTTTAGTGAATATAGAGGGCTATATGCCTGGACGGGAAGTTGTCATTCTGGGTTCAGGCGATATTGGTCTGATTATGGCACGGCGTATGACGCTGGAGGGGGCCCGTGTCAAGCTTGTGGCTGAACTGATGCCCTATTCCGGCGGACTGAAGCGCAACATTGTGCAGTGCCTGGATGACTACGGCATTCCTCTGAAGTTAAGCCACACCGTGGTGGATATTGATGGGAAAGATCGGGTTAAGGGGGTAACCATTGCCAAGGTTGGCAGTGATGGCCGGCCAATTCAGGGGACGGAGGAATATATTTCCTGTGATACGCTGCTTTTATCTGTTGGACTGATTCCGGAAAATGAATTATCCAGAGGTCTTGGGGTGGATTTAAATTCCGTAACAAGCGGCCCTGTGGTCAATGAAAGTCTGGAAACTTCTGTGGAGGGGGTTTTTGCCTGCGGCAATGTTCTTCATGTGCATGACCTTGTGGACTATGTGTCTGAGGAAGCACACACTGCGGGAAAATGTGCGGCTGCATATATTCAGCGGCAGGCTGTGCATGGTGAGGAATCCTCCCAGCAACGTCTGAGTGCGCCCATCATTCTCAGAGGTGACTGCGGTGTCCGCTATACTGTCCCTTCACTGATTTATCCTGAACGGATGGAAGATGCGCTGACCGTACGTTTCAGAGTGGGAAATGTATATAAAAACAGCGCGGTATGTGTATATTTTGATGATCAGTGTGTGTTAAGGCGTAAAAAAGCAGTGATGGCTCCCGGAGAGATGGAAAATATTGTTTTGAAAAAAACAGATCTGACGGCACATCATGGGCTAAAGACAATGACAATACGAATTGAAACGCAGGAGGTGTGATGATGGACAGTAAAGATTTAATCTGTATCGGATGTCCTCTTGGATGTTCCGTGCATGTCACAATGGATGAGGGAAAGGTTATCAATGTTTCTGGTAATACATGCAAACGGGGGGAGGTTTATGCGCGCAAAGAAGTGACCAATCCGACCAGAATTGTCACGTCTACGGTTCGGGTCAGCGGTTCTGATGTACGGACTGTATCTGTAAAAACAGAAACAGATATTCCAAAAGGAAAAATTTTTGAATGTATGCAGGCTTTAAAAGGTATCTGCGTAAGCGCACCGGTTCATATCGGTGATATTGTTGTTGAAAATGTAGCCCATACCGGGGTGAATGTGATTGCCACAAAGAATATTTTTCGAAAAAGCTGATCCGCTGTCTGAAAACGGTAAATTTGCGATGGTTATTTTTAAAATGTTGCATTGCCCTCATGAATCGTATAAAATAAGGGGTATCAGGGAAGCAATCTGCCTCAAGACAGATTGCTTCAAATATAAAAGATTTGCGGGGGGATAGGATGAATCGTAAATTTATCGAAGTTATTGAGGCTTCACCGGTGATTGGGGCTGTGAAGTCGGTGGAAGGGCTTGAAAAATGTCTGAAATCTGAAGTGGGCGTTATTTTTATTTTATTTGGCGATCTGTGCAATATCGGGGATATTGTGGATCGGATTAAGGCTGCAGGGAAGATGGCCATGGTTCATATGGATTTGATTAACGGCCTGGCATCCAAGGAAATTGCGGTGGATTTTATTTATAAATATACAAAAGCGGACGGTATTATTTCCACAAAGCAAACCATGATTAAGCGCGCCAGAGAATTGGGGATGTATACGGTCTGGCGCTTTTTTATGATTGATTCTCTTGCTTTTGAAAATATTGGGAAACAACTTAAAGCTGTGCATCCGGATGTAATTGAAGTATTGCCCGGACTGATGCCAAAGGCGATTCGCCGTCTTGTATCCTATACCAGTGTCCCTGTAATTGCCGGAGGACTGATTGGTGACCGGGAGGATGTGATATCCATGCTTTCGGCCGGCGCACTGGCAATTTCATCCACCAATGAAGATATCTGGTTTTTGGAATAATCGATATAATTTATTCTATTGAACGAACAAAATAAAAAAATGAAAAAATTTGAAATTTAGTGTTGACTTTTATCTGACCAGGTGGTATTATAATATTCGTCGGGAGGACAGCTGAGAAAGCAGCAAGAAACCTGAGAACAGAATAAGGATGCAGTTGTGGCGGAATTGGTATACGCGCTAGACTAAGGATCTAGTGGTCATTGCGACCGTACGGGTTCAAGTCCCGTCAACTGCACTGTTAAAACCCTTGAGTTCAGTATTCAAGGGTTTTTTGTTGTGCAGCATTTTATGCCGCAAAATCTTAAGAGAAAAGAGGTCAAAAGATGAAGGTGCTGATTATCGGAGGTGTTGCCGCAGGAACAAAAACAGCGGCAAAGCTTAAAAGAGAAGATTGGAACTGTGATGTGACCATTATATCCAAAGATCAGGATATTTCCTATGCAGGCTGTGGACTGCCGTACTATGTGGGTGGGATGATTGAGAACAGGGAAGATCTGATTGTCAATACACCGACAAAATATTCAGGACTCACCGGTGTCAGTGTATGGACCGGTCAGGAGGCCATAGGACTGGATGCTCAAAAAAAACAGGTGATCATTCAGGATGTGGCAACTAAAGCTCAAAAAATCTGTTCTTATGATAAGCTGGTGATTGCAGTTGGCGCATCTGCAGCCACCCTCCCTATAGAAGGGACGAAGCTTTCCGGGGTATTTAAAATGCGTACGCCCGATGATGCTCAGGCTATCCGCAGGTATGCCCGGGAAAATCATGTTAAAAGAGCGGTTGTTATTGGTGGGGGATTTATTGGACTGGAAGCCGCAGAAAACCTTTTGGCCATAGGGATTTCGGTGACGGTTGTTGATTTCGCAGATCAGATTCTTCCCAATATTTTGGATCCTGAAATGGCCGCTTATGCCAAAAAACATTTGCTGAAGGCTGGAATTCGTGTGATCACAGGAACCCAGGCAAAAAAGATTGTGGGTGAGGATCGAGTGACGGGGCTGGATACCTCAGCCGGAATGCTTCCGTGTGAAATGCTGATTATGGCTGCGGGTATACGGCCCAATACAGGTTTTCTGGAAAATACAGGGCTTCAAATGTTGAAGGGTACCATTATTGTGGATGAGAACATGAAAACCAATCTGGAAGATGTGTATGCTGCCGGGGACTGTGTGATGGTGAAAAATCGGATCACAGGTCAGCCCCAGTGGTCTCCTATGGGATCGTCTGCGAATCTGGAAGGCCGGACACTGGCTCAGATTCTTGGTGGAAGCAAAAGACGTTATCCAGGTGTCCTTGGAACCGGCGTGGTGAAACTTCCCGGACTGAATATTGGTCGAACCGGGCTGACGGAGGCCGGGGCTGTGGCTGCAGGTTATGATGTGATCACCGTTGTCGTGCCTACCGATGATAAAGCTCACTACTATCCGGATGCATCTTTTTTTATTACAAAGCTGATTGCGGACAGGGCGAGCCATAAGCTTTTAGGTGTACAGGTTATGGGACCGGGCGCAGTCGATAAAATGATTGATATCGGGGTTATGGGCATCAATATGGGTGCCGCGCTGGAGGATTTTGAAAATGGCGATTTTGCCTATGCACCGCCTTTTTCAACGGCTATCCATCCTTTTGTACAGGCCGTTTATGTACTGATGAATAAGCTGGAGGGCCGTCTGGTCAGTATGACGCCGGCACAGTATGCGTCCGGTGCTGCCAAAGACTATAAAGTGATTGATGTAGCACCATCGCCCTCCATTAGAGGCGCTGTCTATGTAAATCTGGCTCAGGTGACCGGCCCTATAGAAGGATTGGGGCTGAATGAAAAGCTGTTGCTTGTATGTGCAAGGGGAAAAAGGGGCTATTTTCTCCAACGGCGACTTCGTAGTTTTGGTTATACCAATACGGTTGTTCTGGAAGGTGCAGCTTTTATGAATGACGTAAAGGTTGAGAATGTGCAGACACCGATATCAAAGGCAGAGGAAACAAGAGTAAAGGCGCTGGGATTTTTGAAGGACAAACGGACGCCTGACCGGTTTAACGGCCGTGTCATTACAAGAAATGGCAAACTGACAGCCGATGAGGCAAAAACCATTGCCGAGGCCGCCAGCCTGTATGGCAGTGGTGAAGTCACCATGACTTCAAGACTAACCATGGAGATTCAGGGCGTTCCCTTCGAAAATATTGAGCCGCTTCGCGAATATCTGATGCAGGCTGGCCTGGAAACCGGAGGCACAGGCTCTAAAGTACGTCCGGTGGTCTCCTGTAAAGGAACAACCTGTCAGTATGGACTTATTGATACCTTTGCATTGTCGGAAGCAATTCATGAACGTTTTTATCATGGCTATGGGGATGTGAAACTGCCTCATAAATTTAAGATTGCCGTTGGCGGGTGCCCGAATAATTGTGTGAAGCCTGATCTTAATGATTTAGGTATTATTGGGCAGCGACTGCCTCAAATTGATCAGGAAAAATGCCGCAGCTGTCGGGTTTGTCAGATTGAAAATACATGTCCTATTCATGTAGCCAAACTTCAGGATAGTAAAATCACTATAGATGAGTCTGCCTGCAATCATTGCGGCCGATGTGTCGGAAAATGTCCTTTTGGTGCCATTGAAAATAGTATCAGTGGATATCGGGTGTATATCGGCGGCCGCTGGGGGAAACAGGTTGCTCAGGGAAGATATCTGGATCAGATATTTACAGATCAGGAAGAAATAATGTCTGTTGTGGAAAAAGCAATTTTACTGTTCCGTGAGCAGGGAATTACCGGAGAACGTTTTGCAGATACGGTGGCACGTCTGGGCTTTGAAAATGTTCAGCAGCAGCTTTTGTCCCATGAGCTGCTGGATCGAAAAGAAGAAAATCTCAGTGCCAGAAAACATTTAAAAGGCGGCGCCACCTGCTAGAAGGTAAAAGAATACTGTAATAAAATGTGGATATTCATTTTTCCTGAAAAACAACTGTGCCTGGAACCGCATACATGTCAGCGGTCCCAGGCACAGTTGTTTTCATCTTTAGCGCATCTGTTTCAATGTTTCGATGAGCTTTAAATCTTCTGCTGTGACTCGGATATTCGAGCAGTAATTTTGTCCATCCGGTGAGGTGACAGATAGTTCAATGACTGTTCCTTCAGCAATTCCGGCGCCGGATACAGCCTGTAAAAACAGAGGCACTTTTGGATGCCGTTGTTCAAATTCATTTTTTAATCGATTTAGTTCCATAAGCTTCATTGGATTGATCATAGGTATACACCGTCCTTATTTTATTGTAAAGCTGCTGATGCATCTGTCTGTTCGTTTGTCTGTTCATCTGTCTGCCTGCCTGACTGCGGCTCGATTTGGGGCTGAGCATATCCTTCCGGAAACAGATGCCGGTAATAGTCATAGTCCAGAATATAGGTGGAAAATGTAAATTTCTGACTGACCTGTTCATTGATCATCTGTATATAGGTATCCGGGATTGTATCCTCGGGGTGAAAGGCTGATAGGCTTCCTGTCTGGGCATTATACATCGCCCGATCCGTGATCCAGCTTTTATTGGAAAACATGACAAGCGGCGGGCTGTCGGATAAAATATCCCGTCCCATCATCAGGCGGGAATCATACGTCAGGCCAAATAAATTAGATAAGGTAGGAAGGATATCCATGCTGGAACAGTATTTGTCAATAACGATGGGTTCGTTTTCAGCCATTTTGGCATTCCAGAGAATCAGCGTACTTTTATAAAGTTCAAAGTTTTTTTCAATCTCATGTCCGGCCAGTTCTTCAAGCTGAGCCTGTTCTAATCCGTAAGGGTAGTGATCTGCACCCAGACAGATAACCGTGCGCTCCAGCTGCCCGGCTTTTTCCAGTTCTTCCAGCAGATAGGCCAGAGCATGATCCAGCTCGATGTTGCAGGCAATATAACCTTTGACTGTGTCTGAATAGGGAAGCTGGGCAACAGCTTCCTTATGTTTGGCAGCCATGGCGTTATTTCCCCAGCCATAGGGCATATGACCGCTGACGGTCATATAATAAATACTAAAATGATCCTCATTGATGTATTCGGGAATGGTCAGTTCCATCATTTCAAGATCTGATTCCGGCCAGACTTCTTCAACCTCAAGTCCCTGCCCCAGCCCTTTGTATGTATACCCCAGATTGGGATGAGAGATGTCTCTGCTGTAATAATCATAGGTATGATTGTGATAGGCATAGGTGGCATAATTCAGGTTTAAAAATTGATTGCCCATTGTAAAAGGCAGCCAGTTATCGCCGGACTTATACATACTCCATACACCGCTTTTGGGTACAAGACTCTGGCAGTTGACATACTCACCGTCAGATGTACTTACACCCCATACAGGATTGTAAAAGTTATTAAAAATAAACCCTTCATGAGACAGGCGGTAAAGGGTGGGGGTCAGCTCTGGGTCGATCACATAGGGGGAGAAGCTTTCCGCAGTCAAAAAGATCAGATTGTAGCCTTCAAAAAGTCCTGTATATTCGTTGGTATATGTCGGTTCTACCGTTGAAAAATAAAGATCCATTGTTCGATAAATTTCATCGGTTTCGGTTTGGGCAAGCGCCTGAAAATCAATATCCATCACATTGGGGACAATGGGCTTAGCCTCTGTCTCTGATTCCTTGATGGCTGTTTCGGCGGTCAATGTGTCCGTTTCCCGGGTACTGTCATCCGGAATTTGAATAAATGAGGGTGTACGGTTATTTTCCGTATCTGTCATTCCGGGGCCTTCGCCTAATGTGGCAAAATCGAAATTCTCTATGGACGCACTGTCCGGCAAAATCAAGGCTTTAATGTCATTTTTTGTACAGGTCAGAAGACCGAATCGGTTAAGCACCAGTGTACCGGGACGCTCGTGGTAAAAAATATCATAAGGTGATCCTACCCCCCTGCCGCCTGCGCCTAAAAGGAGAAAGATAAGCGCCATGGGAATAACGGCTTCCAGGACGAAAAAGGGCAGCCATTTGATGGGATAGTGCTGGAATGGAATATGCAGCCGCGCAAACAGTATAAGTGCAGTCATGGGAGCCGCTGCCATTAAAAGCAATGCGGCAAGTTTATCCCATATTGTACTCAAAATGATGTCCATGAACTGAAGGACCTGTCCGGCTCCGCTGATGGAGGATATGACAAAGGGGGTATGAAACACACTGACATAAACCGTCTGGCTTGCATAAAGTAAAAAGACTGCTCCGGAAAGTACAATGGCGATGATTTGATTCATACGGGAATTAAAAATGCTGCAGATCAGGGAAAAAACAGCGCCAACGGTCATACTTACAAGAAGAATAAAACCCAGATTTTCATACAGCGGCAGTTCTGTGATAAAAATTCGGAAAATGCATTCCATATAAAACAAAAGCAGTGGAAAATAAATCAAAGACAGAAAACGACTTATTTTAAACGGCCGCCGCTTTATTTTACTGAATAATGATAAAAAAGTCATGGTAAATCCTCCAATAGGCTCCTTTTGGGCATAGTAAATATGACTCATTATAGCATACCTGATTTTATAAAGAAAGTTGAAAAAATAAAGAAAATGACATCCGTGCCGGATGCTGATATAATAAATATAAAAATTTAAAAGAGAAAAGGGCCCACCTTCTCTAAATAAAATAGAAAAAGGAGCGTAAAATAATGGATGCTTACATTTATAATGAAGCAAATGCAATGTACGATGAACTGGTCAGATGGCGCCGGGATCTGCACAAAATACCGGAGCTTGGCCTGGAGCTGCCTCAGACGGCAGCCTATGTGATGGATCGGCTGAAGGAATTTAATATTCCTTTTGAGACGAAGGTCCATGGGAATTGTATTGTTGCTTATCTAGGCAAAGGAGATCGTTGCTTGCTGCTGCGGGCAGATATGGATGGGCTGCCTGTACATGAAGAAACTGCTTTGGCTTTTGCATCCCAAAATGGGTGTATGCATGCCTGCGGACATGATCTTCATACAGCATCATTGCTGGGCGCTGCAAAAATATTAAAGGCCCATGAAAATGAGTTGAAGGGGACAATTAAGCTTTTGTTTCAGCCGGGAGAAGAAATATGTGCAGGTGCCAGGGCGGCGATCAAAGACAATGTTTTAAACAATCCAAAGGTGGATGCGGCTTTTGCAACGCATGTGTCATCCGGTTGTCCGGTTGGTATGCTTGCATATGGAACTATAACAAATGCCGCTGTGTATGGGTTTAAAATATTGATTACCGGCAAAGGTACCCATGGCGCTATGCCGGAAAACGGCATAGATCCCATTAATGTAGGTGTTCATATCTATCTGGGACTTCAGGAGCTGATCGCCCGGGAATGTGCATCCGGCAAAGAAGTTACCTTGACCATCGGGCAGTTTAATTCGGGAGCTGCGAATAATATTATTCCGGAAACCGCTGTCTTACAAGGTACACTGCGTACCTTTGACGATGAAACCAGAAGCTATTTAATTCAAAGAATCCATGAAATTGTTCATGATCTTTCAAAGGCCTTTCGCGCCAGGGGAGAAGTAGAGACGCTTATCGATATTCCCGCAGTTTGCTGTGATGAACAAAGAACTGAGCAGCTTGCCCATACCTTTGAAACAATGGATAAAAATTTGAAAATTATACCCGGACTTCACATAACCGGTTCTGAAGATTTTGCAGTTTTTTCCCGGGAAGTGCCCGCCTCCTTTTTCTTAATTGGTGCACAGGATGATTCAGAAACCATTTACGCGCATCATAACCCGAAGGTGTGTTTTAATGAAAAAGCACTCCCCATCGGAACTGCTGTATATGCATGTGCCGCTTTAGACTTTCAATAAATTATATTTCTATAAACAATTAAAAAAATGGCTTTCCCGGACAGGGAAAATCGTATATACTGAAATTTATAAATTTTAGAAAGAGGGATCAATGAATGAAAAAAGTGATGGAAAGCTTACTCATTACACTGATTTATGCGCTGGCTGCTTTTTATTTCTCGCTGCCGGCCATTAATCTGAAATCAAAAAGTTTTTATATGTATGTGATTTCGGTTATTGTGGTTTACCTGATTGTTTCCTTTTTGTGCGGTGTCCGACTGTCACACATTTCAGAAATTCAATATCAGGGTATTCGTTTTAAAGGATTAAAGACAAGTACAAAAATCCTCGGTGCAGTGATCGTAGTTGCTGCGGTTGTTCTTGTCGGCGGAGATATTTTTTCAAGAGAGTTTTTCCACGCCAAAAAGTATCAGCAGCTGATGGCGATCGAGGATCGTAAATTTACAGATGATATCAGTCAGGTATCATTAAAGGATGTGCCTGTCGTGGACAGGGATTCTGCGATTCGTCTCGGTGACCGTAAGCTGGGTGAGCTTGTGAATCTGGTTTCACAGTTTGAGGTGGATGAAAACCTTTATTCCTATACCCAGATTAATTATAACGGCGTGCCTACCCGTGTGGCCCCTTTGCGTTACGGCGATATTATTAAGTGGTTTAATAATCAGTCCAAGGGACTTCCCGGCTATATCAGTGTGGACATGACCACGCAGAACGTATCTCTTGTTCAGTTGGAGGAGGGAATCAAGTATTCACCGGGGGAGTTTTTCTTCAGAAATCTGGACAGGCATTTAAGAATCAAGTATCCGACAAAGATTTTTGATAATTATTCATTTGAGGTCAACGATGAAGGAAAACCATACTGGATCTGCCCCGTTGTAGATTACAAAATTGGTCTGTTTGGCGGAAAAGACATTGTGGGCGTTGTCCTTGTGGATGCCTGCAGCGGCGACAGTGTGTATTATCCGATTCATGAGGCGCCGACATGGATTGACCAGGCTTATTCAGCAGATATTGTGATTCAGCAGATCGATTATTGGGGCGAACTGAAAAACGGTTTTATTAATACGATTTTTGGACAAAAGGATGTATGTCATACATCCGGCGGTTATAATTATATTGCTCTGGATGACGATGTGTGGTTGTATACCGGTTTGACATCTGCCGGCAATGATGCCTCCAATATTGGATTTGTCCTGGTTAATATGCGTACAAAAGAGGCCCATTACTACACGGTATCCGGTGCAACCGAATATTCGGCTATGGCCTCTGCTGAAGGTCAGGTTCAGCATTTGTCCTATAAGGCCACATTCCCTATTCTTTTAAATATCGGAAACCAGCCCACATATTTTATTTCTCTGAAGGATAATGCGGGTCTTGTAAAAAAATTCGCATATGTAAATGTGGAGCGTTATCAGATTGTGGCTATCGGAGATACAATCAACGAGGCTTATTCCGAGTATCTGAAAGCATTGTCTGAAAATGCCGAGGTGGATTCATCGGCATTAAAGACGGAAACCGCCCGGATCGAAACGGTTTCCAGCGCGGTTAAGGACGGCAATACTTATTATTATTTAAAGCTTGAGGGCAGTGACCATATTTTTGTGGCATCGATTCAGCTTTCGGATGTGTTGGCTGTGCTGAAAGTTGGGGATACCGTATCTGTAGGCTATATGGAGTCTGAAGATCAGTTTATCGATCTTAGTGAAATTTCACTGACAAAGGCTACACTCGAAAATCGAGAATCTGAAACAAAGGAATCCGAAACAAAGGAATCCGAAACAAAGGAATCCGAAACAAAGGAATCCGAAACAAAAGAATCTGAAACAAAAGAATCTGAAGTCTGAGAATCTTGACCTCTGGCTTGATATGTCTATGTAAATACGCTATAATTAGCATATGGTGCGCCTGGCCGGATCCCGGGTGCGCTATATGCTGACTTTCGTTTATGGTGACGCCGTCAGGCGGCATGTCGGTTTACTATGAATAAAAAGGAGAATTAAAACATATGCAAAAAATCAGAACGCGTTTTGCACCAAGTCCAACAGGACGTATGCATGTGGGTAATTTAAGAACAGCTTTATACGCATATTTGATCGCCAAGCATGAAGGGGGCGATTTTCTTCTGCGTATTGAAGATACAGATCAGGAGCGCTATGTGGAAGGTGCTGTTGACATTATTTACAGAACCCTGGAAAAAACAGGGCTGATTCATGATGAAGGTCCGGATAAGGACGGCGGCTGCGGACCGTATGTGCAAAGTGAACGTCAGGCAGCAGGCATTTATTTAAAATATGCTCAGATGCTTGTGGAAAAAGGGGAGGCTTATTACTGTTTCTGTGATAAGGAACGTCTGGAATCCTTGAAGCAGGAGGTTGCCGGCAAGGAAATCATTGTTTATGATAAACATTGTCTGCATTTATCTAAAGAGGAAGTCGAAGCAAAGCTGGCGGCTGGTGTACCCTATGTCATCCGTCAGAATAACCCTACAACGGGAACAACAACTTTTCATGATGAGATTTACGGGGACATTACAGTGGATAACTCCGAGCTGGATGACATGATTTTAATTAAGTCTGACGGGTATCCCACATATAACTTTGCCAATGTGGTGGATGATCACCTGATGGGGATTACTCATGTTGTCAGAGGAAATGAATATCTTTCATCTTCACCTAAATATAATCGTCTTTACGATGCTTTTGGCTGGGAAGTGCCCACTTATGTTCATTGTCCGCTGATTACCAATGAAGACCATCAGAAACTGAGTAAAAGAAGCGGCCACTCCTCTTATGAAGATTTACTTGAGCAGGGCTTTATTTCCGAGGCCATTGTCAACTTTGTAGCACTGCTGGGCTGGTCACCTCAGGAAAACCGGGAAATTTTCTCACTGGAAGAACTGGTACAGGCTTTTGACTACCATCATATGAGCAAAACACCGTCGGTTTTTGATATTGTCAAGTTAAAATGGATGAACGGTGAATACATGAAGGCCATGGACTTTGAAAGATTTTATGAAATGGCTGAACCCTATATTCGTCAGACCATCACAAAAGATATGGATTTGAGAAAAATTGCGTCTCTTGTAAAGACAAGAATCGAGGTCTTTCCGGATATTCATGATCATATTGACTTTTTTGAGTCGCTTCCGGAATATGATGTGGCCATGTATACCCACAAAAAGTCCAAAACAAATGCAGAATCTTCTTTAACTGTGTTAAAAGAAGTGCTGCCTTTGCTGGAATCCCTGGAGGATTACAGTAATGATGCTTTATATGCTGCGCTGTCCGATTTTATCAAAGAAAAAGGCTATAAGAATGGTTTTGTGATGTGGCCGATTCGTACAGCAGTATCCGGTAAGCAGATGACACCCGGCGGTGCAACGGAGCTGATGGAGATTCTGGGAAAAGAAGAATCTTTAAGACGTATTCGCAAGGGTATTGAAAAGTTAAGCCTGGAGGCTTAAGATGAACATATTTGCCACTCCACAGGAGGGAAGGAAGTTTAATCAGGCACAAATTGAAGCGATGACCCACAAGGATGGTCCGATGATGGTTTTAGCCGGTCCCGGCTCAGGGAAAACAACGGTGATTACCCACAGAGTCCGTTATTTGATTGAGCAGGCGGGGGTGGATCCATCGTCTATCCTTGTGGTCACATTTACAAAAGCCGCGGCTGCTGAGATGAAGTCGCGGTTTTTGCAGCTTATGGGACGGGATACCATGCCTGTAGGCTTCGGAACCTTTCACAGTATATTTTTTACCATATTAAAACACGCGTATAATTTCCAGGCAGCGGATATTGTCACAGAGGGACGTAAAATGGAAATTTTCAGAGAAATCGTAAATGAGGCTGGTCTGGAGCTGGAGGATGAAGCGGATTTCATTAACGGCATTGCTTCGGAAATCAGTCTGGTCAAAGGCGAGCTGATTTCACTGGAACATTACTATTCTGTCAACTGCGGGGAAGACGTTTTCAGAAAAATTTACAGCGCTTATCAGAATCGGCTGAAAGCGGCTCGTCTGATCGATTTTGATGATATGCTTGTGTATACATGGGAGCTTTTTTCGGCCAGACCGGATATTCTCGGGGCATGGCAGAAGAAATTCCGATATATTTTAATCGATGAATTCCAGGATATTAACCGGCTTCAGTATGAAATTATCCGTATGCTGGCTGCGCCGGAGGATAATTTGTTTATTGTGGGCGACGATGACCAGTCCATCTATAAATTTCGTGGCGCAAAGCCGGAAATTATGCTGGATTTTGCAAAAGATTATCCCAACAGCCGTCAGATTTTGCTGGATATGAATTATCGGTGTACCCAACAGATTGTGGAAGGCGCCCTCAGGGTTATAAAGAATAATAAAAAGCGTTATGAGAAGGATTTAAAGGCCAGCCATAGGGGCGGAGAGCCGGTTTGCGTTAAAAGTTTTCTGGATGTCCGTGAAGAAAATGAGGCTGTGGTTTCGGAAATCCTTTTAAAACACGAAAAAGAAGGACTGAAATTTTCTGAAATGGCTGTGCTGTATCGAACCAATACCGGATCCAGGCAGCTGCTCACACGACTGATGGAATATAATATACCCTTTCGCATGAAGGATAATATTCCCAATCTGTTTGAACACTGGATTGCAAGAGATATTCTGTCTTATATTCGGGTAGCCAAAGGTATTGGAGGGCGCAGTGATTTTCTGAGAATTATAAACCGGCCCAAACGCTATATTTCCCGCCAGTGTCTGGAGGCATATCCGCTGACGATAGAGAGCATCAGAGACAAATGTGGGGACCGGGAATGGATGATTCAGCGGGTGGACCGTCTGGCCTATGATCTGAATGCCCTTCGGGAAATGACACCTTTTGCGGCGGTTAATTATATCCGTTATGCCATTGGTTATGAGACCTATCTTGATGCGTATGCCAAAATGCGCCGCCTTAAACTGGAAGATTTGCTTGAGCTTGTCAATGAGCTTTCGGAAAATGCCAGGGAGTATGAGACCTTTGAGGCGTGGCAGGCCTATATAGACAACTACGGACAGTCATTGAAACAGCAGGCCCGCCGTAAGGATGCCAAAGCGGTGGACAGCGTTGTATTATCTACCATGCACAGTGCCAAGGGGCTGGAATATGATACTGTTTTTATTATTGATGCCAATGAAGGGGTTGTGCCTCATAAAAAGGCAGTGATGGCGGAGGATCTTGAGGAAGAACGGCGGATGTTTTATGTAGCCATGACAAGGGCCAAAAGCCATCTGCATATTTATTTTACAAAAGAGCGATATAAAAAGCCGGTGGAAATGTCCCGTTTTGTAGGCGAATTTCTTGTGGACAGAGATGTATTTAAGGTCGGTCAGCGCCTGCGCCATGAAACCTACGGAGAGGGCGTGATTACAAAGCTGACCGATCGTGGGGTGACGATCTTATTTGATCAGAGTAAAGAGATCAAAACTTTAAATATTAATTTCTGTATTTCCAGAAATCTGCTCAGACTTGTGTAAAAACGGGAAGAAAAGTAAAAAACTATTGCAATTACCCTTAAAATGTGATAAAACCTAATTATGAGTAAATGGTAGAGGTGCGGAAACCATCAGTAACAGTACGTGTTAAAGCCGGGCGCTGCGGACTGGGAAAGGGGAATCTGCCGAAGGAAGGTATCCTGCCCGAGGAACCGATCCTGGGCCGATGCAGAAGATGCAGCGGACTGTCACGTTAGTGGAGCGCTATCGAAGGTTTTTAATGTTATTTCAATTTTAACGATGAATCTTTAAGACCATGGGCGATCTGCGTATGCGAATTGCCTGTGGTCTTTATTTTTTCAGCGGTTATTGATATAGTGAAACTCCCAAAACGTGGTGCCACAGTAAAAGAGAGAGGATGTATATGATGCGCAAAAGAAAAGGTAAACTGTTTAAGGTGCTGGCAGCGGTGATGGTTTTGACCACATTGCTTCCTATGGCCGTGTTCGCGGCCGAAACGACCGATTATGTGCCATCCATGCATGCTACATTTTGGGCGCTGATTCCGCCGGTTGTAGCGATTGTGCTGGCACTGATCACAAAAGAGGTTTATAGTTCCCTGTTTATCGGTATTCTTGTGGGAGCCCTGTTTTATTCAGGCTTTAGTTTTGAGGGAACCATAACACATATATTCCAGGACGGATTTATTGCCGTGCTGTCGGATGGCAACAATGTGGGAATTATTATTTTCCTTATAATTCTGGGGACTATGGTTTCCATGATGAACCGGGCCGGCGGTTCTGCGGCTTTTGGCCGCTGGGCCAGCAAACACATTAAGACAAGGGTGGGGGCTCAGCTGGCCACGGTTATTTTAGGTGTTCTGATTTTTATTGATGACTATTTTAACTGTCTCACCGTGGGAAGTGTAATGCGTCCTGTGACAGATAAACATCAGGTATCCAGAGCAAAGCTGTCGTATTTGATTGATGCTACAGCTGCACCGGTATGTATTATTGCGCCTATTTCTTCATGGGCTGCAGCAGTTACAGGCTTTGTAGAGGGGGAAGATGGTCTGGCACTTTTTGTTCAGGCAATTCCATATAACTTTTATGCGCTGCTGACGCTGTTAATGCTTGTGACGATTTCCATTATGAAGGTGGACTATGGTCCAATGGCACTTCATGAAAAAAATGCTCAAAAAGGTGATTTATTTACCATTAAAGAATCTGCTTATGCCCAGACGCAGGTGGAAAGCGCCAATGCCAGAGGACGGGTCATTGATCTGGTTATTCCTATTGTTACGCTGATTATATGCTGTGTCATCGGGATGCTTTATACCGGCGATTTTTTTGAAGGCGTGGATTTTGTAACGGCCTTTTCCAACAGTGTGGCTTCAGAAGGTCTTGTGTTGGGAAGCAGCTGTGCGCTTGTTATTACCATTATTTTATATGTGGCCCGCAGGGTATTATCCTTTAAGGACTGCATGTCCTGTCTGCCGGAAGGTTTTAAAGCCATGGTGCCTGCAATTCTTATTTTGTCTATGGCCTGGACCCTTAAGGCAATGACAGACAGTCTTGGGGCAGCCGAGTTTGTGGCCGGTGTTATGGCACAGTGTGCGGGCAGCCTGATGAGTCTGCTGCCAGCAATTATTTTTATTGTTGGCTGTTTCCTGGCCTTTGCAACAGGGACATCCTGGGGAACCTTTGGTATTTTAATTCCTATTGTTGTCGCTGTTTTTGAGAATTCCAATCCAACATTGATGGTTATTTCTATTTCTGCGTGTATGGCAGGTGCGGTATGCGGCGATCATTGTTCACCGATTTCTGATACAACGATTATGGCTTCCGCAGGGGCTCAGTGCGATCATGTGACCCATGTTTCCACACAGCTGCCCTATGCGCTGAGTATTGCGGTGATTTCTTTTATAACTTATATTTTTGCCGGATTTATCCAAAACCCATGGATTTGTCTGCCTATTGGTATTGTATTAACGCTGGCATTTTTGTGGTTTATGAAAAAGTTTCAGCTTCACAGGGAAACGAAATTTCGACGGGAAAAGAGATAACAGACTTAAAAAAATAAGGCCAATACACATAAAATTTATGTGAATCATGAAAATAAAGAAGGAGGATGTAAACAACAAAAATCTGTGTTTGCATTCTCCTTTTTCTGATTTGGCATTTGGCTGGTCAGTCATTATAATGATTATGAATAATCTGGCGGATCAAAGTATAAACGTAGGGCTTAATTTCCTCCAGAGTTACGGGCTGACTATAAAGAATGGTATTATAGCTGATGCCGCTGACCATTTCCAGAATTGTAAAAATCATGATTTCAGGATCTTTGAAACTGTGGCCGGATGTCTGAATGAGGTGCTCATACATCGTATAAGCACTGACATCATCCTCTGTTGTGGCAGTGGTCAGTACATTTTTAAACATCCCCCAGCTTAGATGCTTGGATATAAAGCTGAGCATAGACCTGTTTTTGGAAAGATGATCTAAAATATGATTAGCAATAAAAATGACCTGGTCTTCAAAATCCTGAATATGAGAACTGAGCATCTGTTTATAGGCATTTTTAAATAGCTGGCTGGCTTTGTGAGAAATCAGCTTGTTGCGTATATCATATTTATCTGAAAAATACAGATAAAATGTGCCTTTGGCGACACCGGCCTTTTCTACGATATCAGATATGGAAGTTTTCTGAATACCTTTTGAGGTGAAAAGCTCAAAAGCCGTATTCAGCAAAGCTTCTTTTTTTTGCTTTTTATTGGATTCCAGCTTGTCTCCCATGTCATGAACCTCCATATAATTCCTTTTATTTATTTTTAACATAAAAATGACCAAAAGTCAATTATTTGTCCATAAAATGTAAAATTTCCATAAAGTGATTAAAAAATATTGACTGATAGTCATTTTTGGTGTATAACTTTTTCCAGAGAATAAAAAATGACTGTTGGTCATAAAGTTTAAAGATGGCTGATAGAACATGTGGGTAAAGGAGAGAAGCAATATGGTGAAGTTTGGCAAGCAAATTGCAAAGCATAAGACGCTGGTTGTTATATTGTGTGTACTGCTTTTAATTCCAGCGGTCATGGGCTATGTAAACACCAGGATTAATTACGATATTTTAAGTTATCTTCCGGATTCCCTGGAGACTGTAGAAGGCCAGGATATTCTTGTCGATGAATTCGGTATGGGTGCATTTTCCATGATTATTGTCGAGGATATGGAAAATGCAGATGTAGCAAAATTGGAAGAAAAAATCGAAGGTATTGAACATGTGAAGGATGTACTCTGGGTGGATGATGTGACGGATTTAAGTTTTCCAGTTGAGATGTTTCCAGATGATATCCGGGAGGCTTTTTTCCAGGGGAACGCCACAATGATGGTGGCCTTATTTGATAATACCACATCATCGGATGAGACAATGGATGCCATTACTCAGATCCGGGAGACAACCGGTGATCAGTGTTTTGCCAGCGGTATGAGTGGTGTTGTTACGGATATTAAAAATCTTTCCATGGAGGAGATGCCGATTTATGTGGTGATTGCGGCACTGCTTTGTCTGGTAATTTTAGGACTGACCATGGAATCCTTCCTGGTACCGGTATTGTTTCTTGTAAGTATTGGCGCTGCGATTATTTATAACCTGGGAACCAATACATTTCTCGGAGAGATTTCCTATATTACTCAGGCTTTGACAGCGGTGCTTCAGCTGGGGGTTACTATGGATTACTCCATTTTCCTTTTAAACAGTTATGAAGAAAATAAGTTAAGGTTTCCAGAGGATAAAAACAGAGCTATGGCGCATGCAATTTCCAATACATTTAAGTCTGTGATCGGCAGCTCTGTCACAACGGTTGCAGGATTTTTGGCTCTTTGCTGCATGACCTTTACTTTGGGCGCCAATATTGGAATCGTTATGGCCAAGGGGGTTGTGATCGGTGTCCTCTGCTGTATTATACTTCTTCCGGCGCTGATTCTGCAGTTTGACCGGGCCATTGAAAAGACAAAACATCGTTCCCTGATTCC
>QFCH01001841.1_pt1 | contig 24269 bp, 20 predicted proteins | sample 5346071 | NCBI WGS metagenome assembly QFCH01 (sample SAMN09062255, study PRJNA434731) | Human gut metagenome, whole genome shotgun sequencing project. | isolation source: stool timepoint B chromium assembly | host: Homo sapiens | collected 2015
TGGTTGAGTGTGGGGCGGAAAGAGCGGCTCAGATCGAATATGATCTTGGAAATCTGAGGCACGTTGTTCTTGTCCGCGATCCAATGGATGGAATCCAGCGTGTTGTAGATAAAATGCTCCTTCAGCTGGGTCTGGATGAATTTCAGCTCGTAACCCTCCTTCAGGAGTCTCGTCTCATAGTTGGTGTGAATCAGGCTGTCGATATTTTTTAAGAGCACGTTCAGCCGGTGGCCGATGTATCCCAGCTCGTCCCGCCGCCGGGTGTGGATGCGCACGTCCAGGTCGCCGTGCTCCGCTTCCCGCATCTTGTCGCTGATCTGCTTCATGGGCCGGATCAGGTAGAAGGAGACGAACAGGGCGGTGAGGATGAAGATAAAGACCAGCGTGATCACAATATAGAACCAATACTCGGTCATCAGGGGTTCGGATACATTGTAATGCTCCAGAGGAACCGCGGCTGCGTAGTACCAGCCGGTGTACTGGGAGCGGAAGTAAGCCATCAGGCAGGGAACTCCCCCGGAGTTAAAGGGCACCCACCCGGACACCTCGCCGGGCGCTGAGATGGGCAGGTCCGCGGTGTCCACCGTGTTGGGGCCGGAAATGGGGATCCACTCCCGGTTGCGGGGCCGGATGTAGAACTGGATGGCCTCGCTGGGATCGTAGACCTTGATGTGGTCGTGAAGGGTTTCCGTGGAGATAATGGCCCGGGAATAGGTGTACATGTTGGGATTGAAGGCGCAGAAGGGGCGGCTGTAGGTGGCGAACAGGGTCTGCTCGGGATCCGAGGAGAGCACGTACCAGGCCCGGTTGCCGGTCAGTCCGGTTTTCTGGGCGTTTTGCCGGATATTTTCAATCTGGGTTTCCGTGGGATTGACGGTGATCTGGCGCGAATTGCCGGGATAGTTGCCGAACAGCGTGTTGCCGTAGGAGCTGTACACCTCCAGGGAGTGGAGATAGGGGTTGCTTAAGTAGAGCTTATACAGCTCCATGCTCAGCTCCTGCCGCAGCCGGTAGTTGCGGTATCCCACCCCGGCGGATTCGTCCACGGTCAGCCGGAAACAGTCGTTGGAGAAGGCGGTGTTGCCCTGGAGCTGGGATTGCACGAAATTCACGCTGCGGAACACCTCGTCCATGGTGTTGGAGATGCTGGTCAGGGAGGACAGCAGCTGGGAAGCCCCCTCCTTCTGGGCCAGCCGTTTGGAGGTCCCGTAGAGGGAGGCGTACAGCAGGATGATGGGCACCGCAAAGATCAGAAAATAGATAAACAAAACTTTTAATAGCAGGCTGTGGTTGTAGTTTTTCTTTTTTCCCGCCAATTTCATCGGTTCTCCCCTCTGTCTCAAGTCTCTTCATACTTATTTTAAGGGAATTTTTCAGGAAAACAAGTGTTGACAGGCCGGATTTCCGAAGGCATCGTGAAATAATGTGATTAAATCACTAAAAATCGTATAAAAAGACAAGATGACCGAAAAATAATCGAATCGATTCACAAATTAGAAAATCGGCTGCCATTCCGGAAAATCGTGGGAGATTCTATAATGATTTCAGAATCAGACAGGGGAGGGACGGGAACATGACCGTATACATCAGCAACCTGGTGGCAGGGCTGGACAAGGGACTCGACCATACGGAGCTGTTAATTGAGATGACAAGGCCCTTTGGCGGGCGGGTGGGAATCGAGTTTTTTATCCACACCTACTCGGAGGCGTACATGGAGCGGATGGAACGAATCGGAGAGTGGGCGGGGAAACTGCCGCTGGCCCTTCACGGCCCCTTTCTCCACGTGGAGGCCACCAGCGCGCCGGGCACGGCGGAGTACGGCGTGCTGACCGCGTCCTACGGCCGGGCATTCGCTCTGGCGCAGCGCTTTGGCTGCGGGCACATGGTATTTCACGACCACGAGCGCTTTGTGAGGCCGGAGCAGAAAATGGACCTGCAGGCCCAGTGCCTGGAAAACATCGGCGAGCTGATCCGCCTGGCCAAACCCTGGGGCGTGCGCCTGCTGTTGGAGAACCTGGCGCTTCCGGTCAAGGGGACTCCGCTGTTTGACCAGGAGGAGTACATCGGGCTGTTTGACCGGTTTCCCGACGCGGACTGTCTGATCGACGTGGGGCACTTGGGGGTGGCCGGCTGGGATATGGAGACGGTGATCGGCAGTCTGGCCGGGCGCATCACGGGCTACCACCTGCACAACAACAACGGAACCGACGACAGCCACCGCCGGATCCGGGACGGCGTGATCGACTACGACCGGTTTTTCCGCCTGTACCGCGCATATACGCCTTCCGCGGACCTGACGCTGGAATACGGCGACAACCACGGCATCACGGCCGGGGATGTGCAGCAGGACGTGGAGGATATTCTGAAGCATGTTTTGGGCGAACGCCCTGCAAAATAAAGAGAGAAGAGAGGAAACAGTATGAGAAAGAAACGTTTAGTCAGCATGATGCTGGCCGCAGCCATGACAGCCGGGCTGCTGGCAGGCTGTGGGTCCGGCGCTAAGTCCGATTCCGGTTCCGCTGCCGGGGGAAATACCACCGCAGCGGCGGAAGGGGGTCAGGCGGCAGAGGGAGGACAGGCCGCGGAGGATGAGAAAATTGAGCTCACCTTCTTCTATCCCATCGGCGTGGGCGGAGCTTTGGCAACGCTGATCGAGAATCTGGCGACAGAGTTTACCAAGGAGAACCCCAACATCGTGTTAAATCCTGTGTTTGCAGGTAATTCCACGGAGACCATGACCAAGACGGTATCCGCCCTTCAGGGAGGCACGCCGCCGGATTTCGCCATCCTGCCCAACCCGGAGCTCTACTCCCTGCTGGATATGGATGCGGTGATCCCGTTAGACGACTTTATCGCCAAGGACGGCGGTCAGGAGTACATTGACGACTTCATCCCCGCCTTTATGAAGAATTCCTACTATGACGGAAAGACCTATTCCATTCCCTTCCAGAGAAGCACCATTATCATGTACTACAACAAGGATCAGTTTAAGGAAGCGGGTCTGGACCCGGAGAAGCCCCCGACGAACTGGGATGAGCTGCGGGAGTACGCGAAAAAGCTGACCGTGACCGACGCCTCCGGCAATGTTTCCCGGTGGGGCGTGATGATCCCCATGGACGATCCCTTCATGTTCTACGGCTTCTGCCGCCAGAACAGCAACGACCCGCAGTCCCAGATCATGGCGGAGGACGGCAAGAGCGTGTATTTCGACACGCCCGAGAACGCCGAGGCCCTGCAGTACCTGGTGGATCTGGCGCAGGTGGACAAGGTGATGCCCGAGGGCTCCATCAAGTGGGGAGACGGTCCGTCCAACTTTATGGCCGGAGCCACCTCCATCACCTTCACCTCCAGCGGAAGCCTGACCAATATTCTGGACAACACGGATTTTGAGGTGGGAACCGCGTTCCTGCCCGCGGGCAAGCAGTACGGTTCAGCCACCGGCGGCGCAAACCTGTACATTTTCAAGGATATCGACGAGAAAAAGCAGGAAGCAGCCTGGAAGTTCATCCGCTGGATCACTGAGCCGGAGCGCGCGGCCCAGTGGAGCATCGATACCGGCTACGTGGCCACCCGCAAGAGCGCTTACGACACCGACCGGATGAAGGACTACCTGGCCAAGGTGCCTCAGGCAGCCACCGCCAAGGACCAGCTGGACTACGCGTGCAGCGAGCTGCGCGTGCACAACAACCAGCGCGCCCTGCAGGCGTTAAAGCAGGGAGTTGACGCAGCCATGACCGGGGCTATGACGCCTGAGGAGGCCATGAAGCAGGCCCAGACAGAGGTGGAAGCCCTGTTGGAATCCTACCAGTAACACGAGTTCGAACTCCCGGAGGGCCTGGCGGCTTGTCCGGGAGTTCTCTTAAAGGCCCTGCCCGGCGAAACGTATCGAGAGGTGAATGATTGATGAAACAGAAAATTTCCATGAGAACCAAATGGACGGTACAGGGCTGGCTGCTCATGCTGCCGTCGCTCATCTTCCTGGTGGGATTTACCGTCTACCCCGTAATCCGCACCCTGATCCAAAGTTTTATGAAAACCAGCAACAACGCCAAGATGCCCGCGGAATTTATCGGGTTTAAGAATTATATCAACGTATTTAAGGACCCGGTGTTTGCAATCGTGATCAAAAACACCCTGAAATTCTCCCTGATCGTGATCCCGCTGGGGCTGGTGATCGGCTTTCTGCTGGCCACCCTGGTGAGCAAAAATATCAAGGGGATCGGCGTGGCCAGAGCCCTGATCTTTTATCCCAACGTGGCCCCCGTGGTGGGTTTCGCCACCATCTGGACCTTTCTGTTCACCCCCAATATCGGCGTGATCAGCCATGTGATGAAGGCCCTCTCCATGAAGCCGGTGGATTTCCTCAACAACCCCAAAACCGCCCTGTACGCCATCATGGCCGTTTACCTGTGGCGGGAGGCCAGCTACATGATGATTTTCTACATCTCCGGCCTTCAGAACATTTCTCAGGAGTATTACGAGGCAGCGCATCTGGACGGCGCTTCCGGGTGGGATATCATGCGCAAGATCACCATCCCGCTGGTGCAGCCCACCACCCTGTTCGTGCTGACCATCACCATGGCGGACGCCTTCAAGATGGTGGACCTGATCATGGTCATGACCACCAAGGGCGGACCCAACAACAGCACCAACCTGCTGATGAACCACATCTACCAGACCGCCTTCTCCTACTGGGATACGGGGCAGGCGTCCGTGCTGACCATCTGCATGCTGGGCTTTATGATGGTGGTCGCCCTGGTGCAGTTCACCACAATGGACAAGCGCGCGTACTACGAAAACTAAGGAGGCCTCTATGAAATCGAAAATGAGCCCCATCAAATACATACTTCTGGCGGCCCTCTGCTTTCTCTGGGCGTTCCCGCTTTTGTGGGCCGTGGTCACGGCGTTTCGGCCCAGCAACCTGGCCACCGGCTTTTCGCTGACACCCAGCTTCACGCTGGACAACATCCGCGAGGTGTTCGGGGCTGCGCCCTTTGTGAAATACGGCCTGAACACGGTAATCATCGTGTTCGGCATCCTGGGGGTACAGCTCATCACCGTCACCCTGGGAGCCTACGCCCTGGCGCGGGTGGATTTCGCAGGGAAGGGACTGGCCATGGCCCTGATCATGATGCAGATCATCATCCCCGCCGATATCCTGATTCTGCCCAACTATCAGACCTTGAAGGCTGTGAACTTAATCGACTCCCGTCTGGGTGTCATGGTGCCCTATTTCGCGTCCTCCATGGGCCTGTTGTTGCTGCGGCAGGCGTTTAAGAGCGTGCCCTCCGCCATCGTGGACGCGGCCCGCATGGACGGGGCCACGGTGCTGCAGACCCTGCGCTACATTTTTATTCCGTGCAGCAAGGCGGCTTACATTTCCTTTGCCATCTGCTCCATCAGCACCCACTGGAACAACTTCCTCTGGCCCATGATCGTGATCAACTCGCCGGAGAAGCGCCCCCTGACCATGGGGCTGGTCCTTTTCGCCAAAGCCAACGATTCCGGCCCCATGTGGGCCCTGGTGACTTCGGCCACTCTGCTGGTCATGTTCCCGCTGTTCGTCATGTTCTGCATTTTCCAGAAGCAGTTCGTGTCCAGTTTTGTGACGTCCGGCATTAAATAGTATATTTGGAAAATAAAGGAAAATCCGGGAATAAAATCCCGGATTTTTTCGTGAATGGAACGGGTCGCCGGGGCAGGGGCTCCGGGAGGGCCTGTTTTTTCCCGCCGTAACAGAATTTCCCACTATTTCTCATGAAAAAAGTAAGGAAAATCACAGCATCTTGTGATAGAATGTTAATTAATGTGAATATAACATTTAACATAAGAGGAGGAGCGACATGCCCGATATTAACATTCTGGTAGTTGACGACGAGAAAGAAATCGCGGATCTGATTGAAATCTATCTGGTGAGCGATGGTTATAAAGTATTCAAGGCTGAGAACGCGGCCAGAGGTCTGGAGATTCTGGAGAAGGAGGAGATCCACCTGGTGCTGCTTGACATCATGATGCCGGGTATGAACGGCCTTGAGATGTGCAAGAAGATCCGGGAGAACAACAACATCCCGATTATCATGCTCAGCGCCAAGTCCACGGACTTAGATAAGATCCTGGGCCTGGGGACCGGGGCCGACGATTACGTGGTGAAGCCCTTCAACCCCCTGGAGCTGACCGCCCGGGTGAAGTCCCAGCTGCGCCGCTACACCCAGCTAAACCCCAACAGCGGTTCCAGAGAGCAGGCCAACAACGAGATCACCATCAAGGGTATGGTGATCAACAAGGACAACCACAAGGTGATCGTGGACGACGAGGAGATCAAGCTCACCCCCATCGAGTTCGACATTCTCTATCTCCTGGCCTCCAACCCCGGCAGGGTGTTCAGCACGGACGAGATCTTCGAGAAGGTTTGGAACGAGAAGGTCTACGAGGCGAACAATACCGTTATGGTACATATCAGAAGGCTGAGAGGCAAGCTGAAGGAGGACACCAGACAGAGCAAAATCATTACGACAGTGTGGGGAGTAGGATACAAAATTGAAAAGTGATATGAGCAGGCGTTACCACACCCGTGTGGTGACCAATATCGTTTACAGCGCGATCATCACTTGTCTGGTGGAAGTGTTCGTGGTGGCGAACATGACGATGATCGCCCGCTATATGGAGGACGCCGGGAAGCTGAACCGCTTGGCGGAGCTGCTCCTTTCCATGAATGCGGCGGTGGTGCTGGTCTACGTGGTGAGCGGAATCCTGCTCTTCTCCGTGACCTTCCTGCTTTTGCAGGAGCCCTCCATCCGCTACATCAGCCACATCTCGGATGCCATTCAGAACATTTCCGAGGGGGATTTGAACACCACCATCGACGTGATCGGGGACGACGAGTTCTCCAGTATGGCGGCCAATTTAAACAAGATGGCCGAGGACATCCGCCAGCTGATGGAAAAGGAGCGGGAGAGCGAGCGCACCAAGAATGAACTGATCACCAACGTGGCCCACGACCTGAGAACCCCGCTGACGTCCATTATCGGATATCTGGAGCTGCTGGCCGGGAATACCAGGATCGACCCGGAGATGCAGCACAAATACATAGAGATCGCCTACGGCAAGTCGAAACGCCTGGAGAAACTGATCGAGGACCTGTTCGGCTTCACCAAGCTCAACTACGGCAAGATGTCCATGCACGTGGCCCAGCTGGATCTTGTGAAGCTCCTGGGACAGCTTCTGGAGGAGGCTTACCCCAACTTTGCGGAGAAGAACCTGTCCTACGACTTGCAGAGCAACGTTCCGGCGAAGATGATTTCCGCGGACGGCAATCTGCTGGCCAGGCTGTTCGACAACCTGATCGGAAACGCAATCAAGTACGGCGCGGACGGAAAGCGGGTGCTGGTTCAGATCTTTGCCGGAGAGGAAGTGGTGACGGTCTCTGTGACAAACTACGGGTATGTGATCCCGCCGGATGAGCTGCCTCTCATCTTCAACAAGTTTTACCGCGTGGAGCGGTCCAGGTCCAGCAGCACCGGAGGCACGGGGCTGGGGCTTGCCATTGCCAAGGAGATCGTGGACATGCACGGTGGAACCATCGGTGTGACCAGCGATCTGAACGGAACCGTGTTCACGGTGAAGCTGCAGGTGCATTTTGATGTAAATAAAGAGAATTTTGGGACGATTAGCTGATTGTTGCTCCGGGGATGCGAGGAAGCGTCCCGGACGCATTCAGCTAATCGCGTTATGGGAGAACAGGAAATGATGGGAAGAATTCGGATATTGTCGCAGGGAAGACGCATCCGGGCCGCCGGTATTCTGGCTGGCCTGCTTTTGTGCATCCTGGCCGCGTTTCCGGCTGCGGCGCAGACTGCCGGCGGAGCGGAGGGCCTGGACGGAGGGCAGCTTCAACTGGATGTGGTTTACGGATATCAGGGAACCGCCAAGAGCGGGCGCTACCTCCCCTTAAAAATCCGCATTGAAAACCCGGGCGGCGCTCCATTTTCGGGCACGCTCTCTGTGTTTACCATGGAATCGGACTATGAGCTGTACCGCTATGAGTATCCGCTTAACCTGGAGGCGGGGGAGAGCTTTGCCAAGGACATGAGTATTTCCCTGGGCGCCCGCATCGACCAGATGTATGTGAAGGTTATGGACCAGGAGGGCCGGGAGGCGGCCAGCAAGCGCCTGAAGCTGAACGTGAGCATGGAGACCGCGGAGCTGTTTGTGGGCATTTTGAGCGACACGCCGGACCGCCTTCAGTATTTAAACGGAGTGGGCGTCAACTACAGCACCCTGCGCACCCGGACCATTGAAATGTCCGCGCGGACCCTGCCCTCCCAGGAGATGGAGTTGGATCAGCTGGATGTGCTGCTGATCTCCAATTTTGACACCGGAACCCTGAGCGGCGACCAGGTGAAGGCGGTGTGGGAGTGGGTGTCTAAGGGCGGCGTGCTGCTTCTGGGGACCGGAGAGCGGGCGGAGGACGTGATGCGGGCCTTCGGCGACGACCTGCTGCTGGCTCCCCTGCCCATGGCGGATCTGCAGGAGATCAACATGGGAGTGGAGTTTGCCAAGGACAGCCCCAAGGGGGCGACCATTCCCCTGAAATGCACGGACGTCTACATGCTGGGAGCCAGCGAGGTGCTCTCCAGCGACGAGCTGTCGGTGCTGACCTCCGTTACGGTGGACAACGGGCTGGTGGGCGCTGCCATCTACGATTTTGTGGACATTGAGGCCTTCTGCCAGGAAAATGTCTCCTACGTGGACAATTTATTTTCCTCCCTTCTGGGGGAGGACCGGATCAACTATCTGGTCAGCTCCTCGGACGGCACCAGCTCCAGCCAATACTGGTCGGTTCAGAGCCTGATCAACACGGGTGATATCAACCGGCTGCCCAAGGTGGGGCTTTACACCATGGCGGCGCTGGCTTATGTGGCCCTGGTGGGTCCGGGCCTGTACTTCTTCTTAAAGCAGCGGGGGCTGCGCAGGTATTATCCGCGGGCGGTGATTCTTCTGGCCCTGTGCTGTACGGGTATGGTGTATTTCATGGGCGTTACCACCCGGTTTAACGGTCCGTTTTTCACCTACGCCACCATCAAGGACATGAATGAGGACAATATTGTGGAGACTACCTTTATCAATATGCAGGCTCCGTACAACAAGCCCTACTCCGTGGAGCTGGACCCCTCATACATGGTGCAGCCCATTACGCGCAGCGCCTACTACGACACGTACTATGGAAATATGCAGATGCCCAAATTCACCGGAGCCGAGGAGCCGGATGTGAACCTGCGGTTCGACCAGACCGCCACCCGGGTCAGCGCCAGGAACGTTGGGGCTTTTGTCCCGCTGTATTTCCAGATGGAGCGCAAGACCGAGAATACCGGCAAGGCGGGGTTCACCGGGGAGATTCACTGTTTTGACGGGACGGTCTCCGGGACTCTGACCAACGGCTACAATCACCCGGTGGACGACGTGGCGGTTCTGATGTACAATCAGATGGTGATGGTGGGCCATATGGAGGCGGGCGAGACGGTGGAGCTGGACAACCGCGAGGTGGTGTTCGGCGTCATGAACTTCGGCTATCCCATGGCGGAGCAGATCACCGGCGCCTCCCGGTACCGGGAGGGCGATTTAAACGACGCCGAGTACGTGCACGCTCTGGAGCGCACCAACCTGCTGACCTTCTATATTGGAAATTATCTGACCGGCTACCACTCCGAGGCACGTGTGGTGGGATTCAGCCAGAATCAGCAGGGCGGCGGATTTTTGGCAAAGAAGGGCTATGAGACCTACGGTTCCACGCTGATCACCTCCTCGGTGAAGGTGGATTATGAGCAGGACGGACTGGTTTACCGCTCCGGGCTGCAGAAGAATCCGAATGTGCTCAGCGGCGAGTATTACGCCAGGAGCAACACGATGTACGGCGTGACGCCTCTGATTCTGGAGTATTATCTGGGCAACGACACCGAGGTGGAGCGGGTGGATTTCCACCAGCTGTCCGACAAGGTGATCCAGAGCCTGCGCTACAATTACACGGTTCCCTTTGTGGGAAATATCTATTTCTACAACTATGATACCGGCAATTACGACCCCATGGACATCAGTGTGGAGGAATACGGCCGGGATGCGCTGGAACCGTATCTGTCCCCGGGCAACACGCTGACGGTGAAATACGTGTACACCAACCCGGAGGATTACAGCTGGAACATCATACTGCCCATTCTGACGGTGATAGGGAGGAACAAGTGATGCTGGAAATCAGGGATCTGCACAAGGTTTACGGAAAATACCATGCCCTGAACGGCTTAAATATGACGGTCCGTGACGGCGCTCTGTACGGCTTCGTGGGCCCCAACGGCGCGGGAAAGACCACCACCATCAAGATCATGGCCGGACTTCTGGGCGCGGACGGCGGGAGCGTGATGATCGGCGGGGAGGACGGCCTTGCCTCCCCGGCCAGGCTTAAGAAAATGATCGGGTATGTGCCGGATTTCTTCGGCGTTTACGACAATCTGACTGTGTCCGAGTATATGGAATTTTTCGCCTCCTGCTACAACATGGACGGGCTGGTGGCGCGCAAGCGGTATACGGCCCTGCTGGAACAGGTGGGGTTGGAGGACCGGCTGGATTTCTACGTGGACGGACTGTCCCGCGGAATGAAGCAGCGGCTGTGCCTGGCCCGGGCGTTGATCCACGATCCGGAAATCCTCATCCTCGACGAGCCCACCTCGGGCCTGGATCCAAGGACGCGGTTCGAATTCAAGGAGATTTTGAAAGATTTACAGGAGTCCGGGCGGACGATTTTTATCAGCTCCCATGTGCTCTCCGAGCTGTCGGAGCTCTGCACGGACATCGGGATACTGGACCAGGGAAGACTGGTGCTGGAGGGTAATATCCAGGACATTTTGACCCGGGTGAACGCCTCCAATCCCCTGGTGATTTCGGTTTACAGCAACCGGGAGCAGGCGTTAAACGTGCTGAAAAGCCACCCCTGCGTGCAGACCATTTCCCTGCGGGAAAATGAAATCTGTGTCCGGTTTATGGGCGACAAGCAGGACGAGGCCATGCTGCTGCAGCAGCTGATCGACGCGGAGGTGCTGGTCAACGGTTTTGTCCGCGAGACAGGAAGCCTGGAATCCGTCTTTATGCAGCTGACGGAGCGGGAGGAAGAGAGGTCGGTGTTATCTTATGAAGCAGAATCCGGTTTATAAGCGGGAAACCCGGGTCAATTCCCGAAGCCTGCGCCTGCCGCTGATCCTGACGGTGTTTAACGGCATCCTCTGCGCGGTAGCGCTGATGAACATGTACTCGGTGGTTTCACAGGTCAAGGCCACGGCCACCATCCAGTACAGCAGTTTTATGGAGATGTACGAGTTCGTCGCCACTATTGAGTTTATACTGCTGACCTTCATCGTGCCGGCGGTGACGGCTTCCAGCATCAGCGGCGAGCGGGAGCGCCAGACTTTGGAGCTCATGCTGACCACCCAGATGACGCCGGCGCAGATTGTGAACGGGAAGCTGATGAGCGCCCTCAGCACGCTGCTTCTGCTGATTATCTCCAGCTTTCCGGCGATTATGATGGTGTTTGTATTCGGCGGGATCACCCCCATAGATGTGGTGGCCCTGCTTCTCTGTTATACGGCGGTGGCGCTGTTTGCGGGCAGCCTGGGAATCTGCTTTTCCTCGGCCTTCAAGCGCTCCACACTGTCCACCGTGCTGACCTACGGGGTGCTGGTGAGCATTGTGGGGGGAACCTACTTTGTCAACCGGTTTGTGCTGGGGCTTTCCGCCGGCCGGATTAACAGCTACGCTATCACCTACGGCATCGGCAGGGCGCAGCAGCAGCCCACGTCCGGGAATTTTGTCTATCTGCTGCTGATGAACCCGGCAGCCACATTTTACGCCATTATCAGCGGGCAGGCGGGCAGCGGAAGCGGCGTCGACAAGCTGTGCAAGGCCTTTGGGATCGTTCAGAAGGGCTGGGTGATGGAGAACTGGGTGCTGATCAGCATCGTGCTGCAGCTGGCGGTGGCCGCCTGCCTGTTGGCCTTAGCTATATGGTTTGTGAACCCGATCCGGCGCAGGCGGAAAAAACGCGGTTGAGCGGGACGGGCAGAGTGAAAAGGATGATTCAGAAAGAAAGGGGAATATAGATTATGGGAATTATCAAATCAGTAAAGTCGGCGATTGGGGGAGCCTTTGGCGATCAGTGGCTGGAGGTGGTGGAACCCGATGACATGGGCGACCAGACCGTGTTTGTGCGGGGCGTGCAGGTGAGACAGGGGCGCGGCTCCAACGTGAAGGGGAGCAGCGATACCGTGACCAACGGCTCTGTGATCCACGTGTACCCCAACCAGTTTATGATGCTGGTGGACGGCGGCAAGGTGGTGGACTACACCGCGGAGGAAGGGTATTACACGGTGAACAATTCTTCCCTGCCATCGCTGTTTAACGGGCAGTTCGGGGAGGCGCTGGCCGAGTCCTTCAACCGCGTGCGCTTCGGCGGAATCACACCCGGGGTTCAGAAGGTGTTTTATGTGAACCTTCAGGAGATCAAGGGCATCAAGTTCGGCACCCGCAACCCGGTTAACTATTTTGACAATTTTTACAACGCGGAGTTGTTTTTGCGGGCCCACGGCACCTATTCCATCAAGGTGACGGATCCCCTTAAATTCTATGCCGAGGTTATTCCGAAGAACGCGGACCGGGTGGAGATCGAGAGCATCAATTCCCAGTACCTGTCCGAGTTCCTGGAGGCATTGCAGACCTCCATCAACCAGATGGCTGCGGACGGTACCAGAATTTCCTTTGTGACCTCCAAGAGCCGGGAGCTGGGCCGCTATATGTCCGACACCCTGGACGAGGAGTGGAACAAACTGCGCGGTATGGAGATCCAGGCGGTGGGAATCGCCAGCATCTCCTACGACGAGGAGTCCCAGAAGCTGATCAATCTGCGCAATAAGGGCGCCATGATGGGCGATCCCCTGGTGCGCGAGGGTTATGTGCAGAGCACCATCGCCGAGGGCTTAAAGAACGCCGGCGGAAACGCCAACGGCGCGCTGGCGGGCTTTATGGGCATGGGGATGGGAATGCAGTCCTCCGGCAGCTTCATGGGGGCGGCTTCCAATACCAACATGGCCCAGATGCAGATGAACCAGATGCCCGGCGGACAGTGGCAGGGCGCGGCAGGGATGCCTTATGGGCAGGGGATGCCGGGAGCGGCCGGAGCGGCCGGGATGCCGTACGGGCAGGGGATGCCGGGAGCAGCTGGAAACGCCGGGATGCCAGGGGCGGCTGGGGCCGGTATGGCCGGAGCGGCTGGGGCCGGGATGGCCGGAGCGGCTGGGGCCGGTATGGCCGGAGCGCCTGGGGCCGGGATGCCGGGAGAGGGCGGTGCGCCGGAGGCGGGCCAGGGACAGCCGGTACCCGGCCAGGCCGGGGCTCAGGCGGAGTCTCATCCAGCAGGATGGATCTGCCCGCGCTGTCAGAATGAAAATCACGGCAAGTTCTGCAGCGAGTGCGGCAGCCCGCGCCCGGTGAGCGAGTCCTGGGTCTGCAGCTGCGGTACCCAGAATACAGGGAAATTCTGCAGCGAGTGCGGAAAGCCCAGGTCATAACAGACACAGGGGGACAATTCGAACATGGCGACAATTACCTATAAATGCCCGAACTGCGACGGCGGGCTGCTGTTTGACCCGTCCACCCAGAAATATCACTGCGAATACTGCCAGTCCAGCTTCTCCCAGGAGGAGCTGGACGCCCTGGCACCCGCGGCGGCATCGGATACGGCCGTTCCGACGGGGATGGAGGCCGAGGGGGTGTTGGGCGGAGGAGCTGGGGCCGGGAGCGCTGAGGCCGGGAGTGCGATGGCCGGAGGTGCGATGGCCGGGAGCGCCGGAGCTGGAGACGCCGCCCCCGGGGCCGCGGACGCATTTTCCGGCGGAGCTGCCTGGGAACCGGGGGCGGATTCAGACGGATACGCGCAGGATGCGGCTAACCAGGGCGAAGCGATGCTCTACACCTGCCCCAGCTGCGGTGCGGAGATCGTGACGGACGCCACCACGGCGGCTACCTTCTGTTACTACTGCCACAATCCGGTGGTGCTGTCCGGCAGGCTGACGGGTACCTATCAGCCGGATTTCGCGATCCCGTTCCAAATCGACCGGAAACGGGCGCAGGAGGTATTTTCCCAGTGGATTGCGAAAAAGAAGTTCGTGCCCAGGGAATTTTACTCTCCCAAGCAGATCGAGACCATGACGGGCGTGTATTTCCCATACTGGCTGTTCAGCTGCAAGGTAGACGGGGCGGTGCAGGGACAGGGGACCAAGCTGCGGGTCTGGACGGCGGGAAATCTGCGTTATACGGAAACTAAAATTTACGATATTGCCCGCCAGGGAACGGTGGAAGTGAACAATGTGGCGCGCAATGCCTTAAAAAAGGCCAACCGCCGCCTGGTGGATGGTGTCCAGCCCTTTGAGATGGGGGAGATGCAGCGGTTTTCCATGGGTTATCTCTCCGGATTTATGGCTGAGAACCGGGATATGGAGCAAAATACCTTTGAGACCGAGGTATCCCAGGAGGTACGGGATTTCGCCGTCTCCGGGTTGAAGAGCCAGGGAACCGCTTATGACCGTGTCCAGATCACCAACCAGAGGGCGGAGATCTCCGAAGGTTTCTGGCAGTACGCGCTGCTGCCGGTGTGGACCCTCACCTACAAGGAGCGCCAGGGCGGCAAAATTTATTATTTTGCCATGAACGGCCAGACTGGAAAGGTCTGCGGCGAGCTGCCGGTGGACAAGGGCAAGCTGATGATTTTATTTGCATCCATCTTTTTGCCGCTGCTGATTATTCTACTGATTTTGGGGTACATAATATGACAGGGATAAACGGGACGAAAAATGGCAGAATAAAAAGGCGCCTTATTTCCTGCGCGGCTCTGATGATGTGCGTTGTGCTGGCGCTTCTGGCTGCGCCGGTCATGCCGATGGCGGACGGTCCGGCCGTAGTTTACGGTGCGGGAAACAAGATTGTAGAAGAGGTTCCGGAGGAGCGTATATTCGACAGCGCGGGGCTGTTCGACGCAAGGGAACGGGCTCATCTGGAAGAGATGGCGGCCAGCTACCGGGATGAGATGGGAGTTGATCTGGTGGTGGTGACGGCCTTCAACGACGGCAGGCATACCGCGATGGAATATGCCGACGATTTTTACGATTACGGCGGTTTCGGGGAGGGATCGGATGCGGACGGCGTTCTGTTTCTGATCTATCTGGACCGGCCGGGCTCCGTCACCGGGGATTATTGGATCTCCACCACCGGAGTCATGATCCGGATTCTCACGGACAAACGCATCGACACCATGAAGGCTAATGTGGTGAGCTTTCTCAAGGATCAGGACTATGTGGGAGCGGCACAGCAGTTCATGCGCGACGCGTCCTATTATGTGGACAAGGGCATTGTGTCAGGGCAGTACAATTACGACTCGGAAACCGGCAGGATCAGCCGATACCACAGTATCCGCTGGTACGAGGCGCTCTTTGCCGTAGCGGTGGCCGCCGGTGTGGCGCTCTCGGCCTGTCTGGGCGTGATGCGCCAGTATTCCATGAAGCCCAGCCGCCGCCAGAAGGAGAATGGTCTGATGGCCTACCGGGCGGGCGCAAATTTCTGTATGAACAATATACAGGACATTTTGGTCAAGCAGTTTACCACCCACACCCGGATTTCCACCTCATCCGGTGGCAGAGCGGGCGGAGGCGGCCGCAGCACCACCCATACCTCCAGCAGCGGCAGGAGCCACGGAGGCGGAGGCGGCAGGTTTTAAGGCACCCGCCCGTACCGCTAAACGTTTAAAAAATGGTAAATGCGCGCCCCATGCACATTTTCCGGGATTTATGATATACTATATTAGAGACTGCAGTCGGCATCATCAAATGGTAATGCGGTGCGCATCCAGCTGGTGCTTTAAATAGATTACGGGGCGCTTTATCTCCGGGCGGCGATGACAGGTTATGGATGTCGTTGCCGTTTACATAGCACGCCACCGCAGCACGGGATTAGATTTACAGATTATGGAAGAAAAAAGCAACTACACCTATATATTGACATGTGCGGACGGAACGCTCTACTGCGGTTGGACAAACCATCTGGAGCAGAGGGTGAAAGCCCATAATGAAGGCCGGGGCGCCAAGTATACCAAGGCGCGCCGGCCCGTTGTGTTATCCTACTGGGAAGCCTTTGACACCAAGGAGGAAGCGATGCGCAGAGAATATGCGATCAAGCGGCTGAGACGGGGGGAGAAGTTGCGGTTGATTGAGGCCCGAGACCTGAGCGCCGGACGGACCGGGAAAATATAAAAATAGTCATGATACAGAGGGTGTGCAAAATCATCTATTTTGATGATTTTGCACACCCCCTTTATTTAATATTTAAGTATGATGTGCTTTTTTGTACTATAAAGGAAATTGTTTTGTTCACTGACGGCAATATCGCGTTAGAAGTCCCTATAACGCCAGAACAAGACACCGTATGCCATGTTTGGACTTTACTCGATATCCTACAGAAATAATAACATCCAAATTATAGTGAGCAACCTGCCGTACTACGATTCTTTCCCCTTCTTTTTGAACTATCGCAAAATTTGCGACAGTTGAGGCCTGATCCTGCAGTTCCTCTTTCAAAGCATTATTAATATGTTTTCCAATTGTTTTTACATCACGCTCAAACAATTCGGCCATTTGATTTCGGTTTAAACATGGGAATAAAAGAATTGCTGCTGCTATTTTCTTATATTTTATGGATAGGAATCAGGCGCTATTTCGGGATGGGAAAAGGTGATTGCTGACCATACATTGGTGGCCCTGACAATTATGATTGCAGAATCAAGGCCAGAAGCTTCGTGAACTGGATTTATATGATTATTTTACAGAGGCGTGTGAGGAACTTTATATCCAGGTTTTTGAGGAATGGGCGGATCGAAACGGGTTGGATTTCAAAAAGCAGTAAAGCGAAGTGGCGTCTGCCGGTGCAGCAGACCCTCGGCTGCTTTAAAAGTTAAGGCAGCCCGCCCATCATTTTTCCACCAAACGCTAGGAAATCCCCTCCGTTTGTGCTATACTGGGAGATACTTACAAAGAGAAGGGGAGGCAGGCAATTATGGACAAAGTGATTACAGTAAGCCGTGAATTCGGCAGTGGCGGCCGGGAATTGGGGGTACGCCTGGCGGAACATTTTGGGATTCCCTTTTACGATAAGGAGCTGATCTCCATGGCGGCGGATCACGCCGATATGGCGGAGACGGCGTTCCAGCACTACGATGAGAAGCTTCCGGACATGCATGACCCGTTGGACCGGCATTATTACAACCCATTCTCCGCGGTGTACAAGGTGCCTATGTCGGATCAGATTTTTGTGGCGCAGTCCAGTTTTATCCGCCGCCTTGCGGAACAGGGCCCCTGCGTGATTGTGGGACGCTGCGCGGACCGGGTGCTGACGGACAGCGTTAATCTGTTCATCTACGCGAAAATGAAGGACCGGGTGAAGCGTATGATATCCCTGGAGCCGGAGGCGGATCCTCAGGAGATGGAGAAGCGGATTCGTGAGGTGGACCGCAAGCGCAAGGATTATTACCAGTATTATACCGGGGCTCAGTGGGGCAGGGCTCAGAATTATCACCTGTGCGTGGAGAGCGGACTGGTGGGCGTGGACGGTTGCCTGCGGGCGGCGTTGGCGTATCTGGGTGAGAATTGATGTGAACGATGGCCGCGTTTACGCGTTGTCAAAGCGGATTTTTTAAGAAAAGGGGCCGGAAAACCTGCAACTTCAGGTTTTTCGGCTCTTTTTCATGGGAAATACTGATTCATTAGACCTCCGGGGAGAAAAAGCCGTACCCGGTTGCCAGATTATGTAGACCGTAGCAGCCTAGCTGATCCCTGGCATCGATAAACTGGCGGCGGCCCGGCCACCAGGTCCAAAACTGAAGGGCGCCATACAATTCTGTACCAGGGGCATATCCTGTGGCCTCAGGGGTGTAAAGGAGGAAGGCAGAACCGGGCTCCAGGGGCGCGCCGTCCGGGCCATCCAGCCCATAGGGGCCGCTGGAGATATAGCGGATGCCGTTTTCGCGCCACTCTTCGCCTAGTGGATGACCGGTGTCCAGCACCAACTCCTTCAACGTCAGGGACCAGGAGGCGTCGGTGAGACGGACGAAATCCCCAAAGCTTCCGTGGAACCGGCAGATGTACTGCACGTCAGCGTCGGAGTCGGTGTATTCTCCTGCAAAGGAACCGTCCGGGTTCAGGGTAAGGGTGGTCCGCCACGCCCCGGCTCCGCTGAGAAATTCCATTTCCAAAGGATGGTTTAAGGGCAGGGAATCGGTTTTCACGGGAACGGCGGGCGTCTGAGTGAGGGTCATAGCTGTCTGAAAATCCTGTAGATTTTCCGGCATGGATTTCGAGGGATCTCTGGTGAAGGTCCCGTCAAAATCGTCCAGCCACCACAGTGTTTCGGCCAGCGTTCCAGCTTGATCGAAGGCGGCTTGAAGGTCCGCGTGGGTATTGAAGAGCTGGACGCTGTGGGCCAACAGGCCGTTAAGCTCATCCACAAACGTAGAGATGGCTATAGGGTCGAATGTTCCGTGGAAGGGTGCGCTGAAATTGGTGTCAAAGGAGATGCTTTTTTGCTGCACCGTGGTTTCCACACCGTCTTTCAGGAAAAAGAGTTCGTAGTGATAGGAGAAATTCCCCTGATACATGGTGGGCCGGTAGCGCAGCAGATAATCTTCCCCATCCAGGGTACACAGGAAGAGGGCGTTCCATTCCGATGGTGCACGGCTGCCCCATGCCGACCAGATTTTTGTCCCGTTCTCCTGGAAATCCAGCGAAAGCTCATTTCCGGTTTCGGACAGACGCAGTGTCTCCGGGATGCCGTTGTGGTTTACATCCGTTTCAGGAAGACCTTTTTCAGAGGGGGTATCGCCCGTGTTGGGTGAGGCCGGTGTTGACGGACGGAGAGCCTGGGATTGGCCGTTCTGCTCATGTTGTCCGTTTTGTCCATCCTGGCCAAGTTGTCCGGATTGTTCAGGCTTCCCAGATTGCCCATCCAGCCCGATTCTCCCACTACCCCCCGCCATTTTGGCATTCCGGTCAGTAGCCAGAGCCGTCCCGGCGGCCAGCACTGTGATCAGGGCCAGATTTATGACCCACAGCGCTGGCTTTTTATAATGCAGCACATGTTTGATCCGGCTTTGCAATCTGCTGTCCCCAAATGCCAGGGGGCCGATTGGGAGCCGTTTCCCGGTGGAGAGCCGCAGCAGGGTGGAAGAGTAATCGGCCCGGATATCCCGGCCAATGTTTCGCAGAACTGCCTCGTCACAGGATATTTCCATATCCCTTCCGGCCAGATAAAAGGCCAGCCAGACCAATGGATTAAACCAGTGTATAACCGCCGCCAGCCACGCCAGGGCCCGGAGACAGGGATCCAGCCTTCGAATGTGGGTCCGCTCATGAAACAGGATGTACTCCCGCTCTTCTTTGGGAAGGTCCGAGGGCAAAAAGATTCTGGGCCGGAACAGTCCCAGCACAAAGGGGGAGGAAATGTGATCGGCCAGCCAGACCTGTCTCTCCCCCGCAAGGGGAGTGGCCCCTAAAAGCCGCCGTTGCAGCTGTAACAGAGAGATTAAACTGTAGAGAAGCAACCCTGCTGCACCGCACAGCCAGACAGCCGTCGCGATTGCCAGCAGACCAGCAGGGGAGGTGGCAGACTGTGCAGCCCGGCCTTCCTGGAAATCCGTGATTCCGCCTGTATCCGCTGACTCCTCCGCCACGGCGAGAGTATCCGGATCGCTGGAAATGTTGGCCGCGCCGGAGGAATCAGGTGCGCCCAAGTGGTCGGCCACACGCAGGGGGTCCGTCACCTCCAACCTCCGCTCCAGCAATACCGGCATACCGTTGGGAATGATACCCACCGGGCTTACGAAGGTTATGGGGCAGAGCAGCCGGAACAGTACCGCCGCCCACAGGGCGTAGGAGAACACCCTGGGCGCTTTTCGCAGGGACAGGCGGAGAAGCAGCACAAGCAAAATGACGAGACTTGCCGTCCCGCTCATTGAGAGTACCATCAGGAACAGACCGCGCATGTCCTCACCTCCTGCTCTTGTCGATGAGCTGCTGGAGCTGGTCGATCTCCTCGTTGCTCAGCTTTTTTCGAAACGTAAAGGCGGTGAGGAATTTTGGCAGGGATCCGTCAAATGCCTCCTCCACGAATTCCTCGCTCTGAAGGGCGGAGAATTCCTCACGGCTCAGCAGAGAGGTCACCACTCCACCGTCGTTTTGTACAATACCCCTCTGGCACAGCCGTCGCAGGACGGTATAGGTAGTGGATTTTTTCCAGGACAGTGTTTCGCGGCACAGCTCTGCCAGCCTGCCGGAGGTCAGCGGTTCGTTGTCCCAGATCAGCGCGGCGAACTTTGCCTCTATTTCGCCCAGTCTGTACTGTGTCATATTGTGCAGCTCCTTTTTAAATACTGGTTTACAAGTTGTAGCCTACTGCTAGTCTACATCATGTAAACCAATCTGTCAAGAAGCCGTATCGTTATCACACGTCAATGTTTTCATAAGGGTATAAAAATATTCATGCTTACCAGTACGAAAATATTCATACCAGGCCTCAAGCGTGTCTGATTGAAATACATCTAAATACTCGATTATTTGCCTCGCCCACAGTAAAGCCCCGGCGCAGCCGGCTGTAATCAGATTGTGGTCTATCACCGACGGCTGATCGACGTAAAAGCGCTGCCCTTTATAACCGGGGGAAAACATGTCAAGGAATCCCGGCCCATTGCTGGTATGCGGACGCTGATCCAGAAGCCCACAGCCCGCCAGCGCTGTGGTGGCCCCGCAGATTGCGCACACCGCGGCGCCTGCAGAGAGAAATTCACCTGCTTTTTCAATAACAGCACCGTGCCTTGGGGAGCTCCAGGTATTCGCGCCCGGCAATATGAGCATACTCGTCTCATCCGCAACCATCTCATCAATTAAGCAGTCAGGCATAATCGTCAATCCGCCCATGGTAGTGACAGTTTCCCGGGAATCGCTGACCGTTTTGAGTGACACGCGCTGCGCGCCCTTCCTGAAAAAACGCCCGGAGTTCAGCTCCGCGGTGACATACCCCAATTCCCAGTCGGCCAATGTATCGAGAACATAAACATAGATTGTAAACATAAAATTCCTCCATTTTAATTTTCTTGTATAGCGCTGTCTCTGACAGAATTTTACCATGTGATTGTTGACAACAGTATGGCCATAATCCATACTAATAAAAAAGAAATGTTAAAGGGCGGTTGTCAGATGAAAACAGACAGGCTTGTGAGCATTATCATGATGCTTCTGGACAAAGAGCGCGTAAGCGCGCAGGAATTAGCAGACAGATTTGAGGTTTCACCCCGGACCATTTACCGCGACATAGAGACCATCAACATGGCGGGGATTCCGGTCCGCTCAACGCCGGGGGTGGGCGGTGGTTTTGAAATCATGCAGGAGTACAAGCTCGATAAAAATGTTTTTTCCGCTGCCGACCTCTCCGCCATCCTGATGGGGCTGTCCAGCCTTTCCGGAATGGTGCGGGGAAATGAACTGGTAAACGCCCTTGCAAAGGTCAGGCGTTTCATCCCCGCCGACAGAGCCAAAGAAATTGAATTGAGAGCAAACCAGATATATATCGACTTAAGTCCCTGGATGGGCAACCGGAACATTCAGCCCTATCTTGAACTGGTCAAAACGGCTTTGCAGGAAAGCAGGCTGCTTTCATTTGAATACGCGGACCGCTTCGGAAATAAGACGGTGCGGACGGTGGAGCCGTACCAGATTGTATTGAAGGGCAGCCATTGGTATTTTCAGGGATATTGCCGCAAACGAGAAGATTTTCGCCTGTTCCGGCTATCCCGCATTTCAAGCCTGCAAATGAGTCGGGAAACGTTTTCGCCGCGGGATTATCAAAAACCAGTTTTGGATTTTGGGGATATTTTGAAAACCATGCAGACAACCATCAAGCTTCGCGTTCAAAAATCTGCGATGGACCGTTTGCTCGATTTTTGTACTTGCGAACATGCTGTGCCGGACGGCGAGGAGCATTATATTGTCAATTTTCCGTTTATTGAGAACGAATATTACTACGATATTCTGATCAGCTTCGGGGATCAATGCGAGTGTCTGGAGCCGCTGTATGTCCGTGCGGAAATGAAGCGCCGGATACAAAATATGGCCGTCCTATATGATGGTTAAAATCATTTTGAATGGTGGTAAATCTTAGCAGCATATTTTAAGAGGCCGGGCTCATACTAAGAAGGTACAAAGGAAGTACAAATCAGAAACAGGTGAGTCCATGGAAAAGCCCGGTAAGAAACTGAAGAAATTAATTGTCATAACAGGAACCACGGGAGTGGTGTACGCAGGATTCCGGTATCTGCTGCCCCTCGTGGCTCCTTTTTTCATAGGATATTTGGTTGCGCTTATGCTGCGCCCCTCGGCGCGCTTTTTGTCCTACCGCCTGCGGCTGCGTATTAAGGGAAAGACCCGCCATCTGCCCATCGGAGTGGTGGGAGGCGCGGAATTTCTGCTGCTGATCACACTGCTGGGGGCGGGGCTGTACTGGGGGCTTGTGAAGCTGTGCCAGGAAGGCAAGATGCTGGCGCTCCAGCTGCCCATCTGGGTGGAACAGTTCGACCGCTGGCTGACGGGAAGCTGCCGGGAAATGGAGCAGACCTTCGGCCTGCGGGAGGGCCGGGTGGCCGATGTGGTCAGCGAGATGCTGACCAACCTGATCCAGGCGGGCAAGCAGTCGGCCATGCCGGTGCTGATGGCCAACTCCGTCACGGTAATCCGCTGGGGAGTGGGAATTATCGTGGTGTTTGTCGTGCTGTTCCTGGCCGTGGTGCTCTCGCTCCAGGAGATGGACGATCTTCGGGTGCGGCGGGATCTGTCCGTGTTCCGGCGGGAATTTTCAATGATCGGGAAACGCATCGTGCACACGGGCAAGGCCTGGTTCAAGACCCAGGGTATTATCCTCAGCCTGATTACCATGCTGTGCATTCTGGGGATGGCGGCCATCGGCAACCCTTACTATATTATGGCCGGAATCGGGATCGGGGTGCTGGACGCCCTGCCTATTTTCGGAACGGGAACGGTGCTGATCCCGTGGAGTCTCATTTGCCTGTTCATGGGGCGGTGGGGGAGGGCGCTGGCGCTGTTTGCATTGTACCTGATCTGTTATCTGATCCGGGAATATCTGGAAACAAAGCTGATGTCCAACCAGGTGGGACTGTCTCCGCTGGAAACGCTGGCGGCGGTGTACGTTGGCTTGCAGCTGTTTGGATTCCTGGGATTTATATTGGGGCCTCTGGGGCTGCTGCTGATTGAGGATCTGGTGGAAGCGTGGACGTAAGGGGGGCCAGCCGGTCGATCGGATCTTTTAAATCCAGCAGGTACTGGTGGGGCTTCATTTCGATGTGGATTCCGCAAGAATCCTTTCGCAGCGATTCCATCCAGTTGTCCCAGCCGCCGATAAAAATGTCGATAAAGTCGGGGGAATTTCCCCGGCTTTTATAGCGTCTGAGATATTCCTGCCTGGCCCCGGTTTCCGGATAACAGAGTACATAAGGAACACCGGCCTGCCCCAAATTCTCCAGGACCCGCGCCACCGATGGAATGATAAGGTAGGCCTGTGGGTTTTGACGGTGGTAATCCAGAATGGCATCCCGGTAGGAGAACTCCCACCCAAAGATAAAATCCAGTTCCAGACTGGCCTTAAAGGACTCAACCGGCCGCCCGGAGGCCAAAAGCTTGTCAAAATTGGAATACTTAAACGGCATACAGCCAAAATCCACTGCGTTTTCGACTTTTTGGCAAAAGGTGGTTTTGCCGATTCCTGAAAATCCGGCTATGATCATAGATACCTCCTTGGTTTGGTCGTGTAGAGGCGTTTCCAAAGCTGAAAATGCCACATTATGATAATTGATTATAGGCCATGGGCGAAGGCCGCGCCAGTGCAGATCGCGTGCGGGGCCGTCGGCTTTGTGCGGCCTGTCAGGAGATACGCGGACAGGTATACAAAAAGCCGCCTTTTTGTGAACCGGAACCGGTGTGGGACGGGGCGGGGGAATGCCGGCATGACTCAGCCGCCGTCTGGACGGTTGGGAAAATGCCGCCCCGGCCGCCGGAAAACACGTTACGGTACACTCTGTTCCCAGTAACACGCTTCGCGATGCACAGAAACGGTAAAAAACGCCGTTTCGC